>UMHA01058952.1_pt1 | contig 95928 bp, 118 predicted proteins | sample 1965401 | NCBI WGS metagenome assembly UMHA01 (sample SAMEA4836085, study PRJEB28245) | human gut metagenome | biome: gut microbiome; material: fecal sample | place: Denmark | collected 2008 | reverse complement strand
AAAAGTACATATTTGAAAGACAAGGAATAGAAGAAGCTGGATTTGATAAAGGAATGGCAAAAGGGTTAGAAAAAGGAATAGAAAAGGGAATAGAGCAAGAAAAAAGAATGTTAGCCCAAAAATTGAAAGAAGATAATGTTGATATAGAAAAAATTATAAAATATACAGGACTAACTAAAGAAGAAATAGAAGAGCTATAATATTTTTTGAAATAAAGATAGATTTTAAATACAAAGGGCCATTTAGACAAAATAAATGGTCTTTTTAAGTGGTCAAAAATAGGTATAATAATATAAAAAGTGTTGAAAAAACGCGATTTTTAGTATAAAATATATAATGTAAAAAAATAGGAGGAATTGGCTTGGAAAAGATAGATATAACAGAACAGTTAAAATATATAGATAAAGTAAAAGAAATAAATAAAGATAAAAATTTAAAATATTATATACTTACAATGGGGTGTCAGCTAAATGAAAATGATTCTGAAAAATTATGTGGTATGTTAGAAGAGATGAGTTATAAAAAAACAGATGAGTTAAAAGATGCTGACTTAGTTATTTTTAATACATGTTGCGTAAGAGAAAATGCAGAAGAAAAGTTATTTGGTAAATTAGGAGAGGTTAAAAAGTTAAGAGAAGAAAAAGGTACTATTATAGCTATTGGCGGATGCATGATGCAAGAAGATCATATAGTAGAAAAAATAAGAAGAAGCTATCAATATGATGTAATTTTTGGAACTCATACAATACATAAATTTCCACAAGATTTATATAATGCAGTTATGGAAAATAAAAAAATTGCTGATATTGTGGATATCGACGGAGAAATTATAGAGGGATTACCAATTAAAAGAAATGATAATATTAAAGCCTCTGTTACTATCATGAATGGATGCAATAATTTTTGTACTTACTGCATTGTTCCATATGTACGTGGTAGGGAAAGAAGTAGAAATGCTAAAGACATTTTAGAAGAAGTACAAAACCTTGCAAATAAAGGATATAAAGAAATTACACTTCTTGGACAAAATGTAAATTCATATATGGTAGAAGAAAATAGAAAAGCTAAGAAAGAAGGCATTATACAAGAGAAAAATGAGATCAATTCATTTGCAAAACTTTTAAGAGCAGTAAGCCAAATAGATGGAATTGAAAAAATACGTTTTGTATCTCCACATCCAAAGGATTTTACAGATGATGTAATTGATGCTATTGCTGATTGTGATAAAGTAAGTAAGCTAGTTCATTTACCACTTCAATCTGGCAGTTCAAATGTTTTAAAAAGAATGAATAGAAAATATACTAAAGAGCAATATTTAGAATTAGTAGATAAAATGAGAAAAAGAATACCAAATGTTAAATTTTCTACAGATATAATAGTTGGATTTCCAGAAGAAACAGAAGAAGACTTTGAAGATACATTAGATGTAGTAAGAAAGGTTAATTTTGAACAAATTTTTATGTTCATTTATTCAAGAAGAGTAGGTACACCAGCTGATAAAATAGAAAATCAAATTCCAGAAGAAATTAAACACAAACGTTTTGAACGATTGAAAAAGTTATATGAAGATGGTATTCAAAAAAATAATGAGAAATACATTAATACAGTACAAAGAATATTAGTTGAAGGTTATAGTAAAAATAACGAAAACATGTTAACAGGAAGAACTGATTCAAATAAAGTTGTTGTTTTTGACGGAAAGGCTGATTTGATAGGTACTAGTATAAATGTAAAAATTGTTTCAGAACATATGTGGTACTTAAAAGGAGAAAGAGTATAATGAAAAATATTAGTAAAGATGAATTTAAACAAGCAATTAAAAGATTAATAAATGGAGAGATTACAAAAGTTAAACTTGCAAAAGAATTAGAGACAGATCCAAGAACTTTGGATAATAGGATTCAAGAGCTATCTGCTACTGATCCTGAGTTATATTATGAGTATGTAGATGTATTACCATATAAACAAAAAGGAATTGATCATATTGATTTTGAAGCTCTAGTAATATACATGTTGAAAAATGGTTGTACAGCTGATGAAACTGCACAAAAATTTGAGGTTTCAAGAAGAACTATTAATAGAAGAATTAATGATCTTGAAAATAAAGAATTACGTGAGATGTATAGAGAAGTTGCTGATAACAGGAAACATGGAAGAAACAATGGAGTAGAGTTAGATAGAAAAATTTCTGAATTGGAACCTAGAGAAGTAATTAAAGGTGGAGTGAATGACAGAAGAAAAAGGGAATTATTAGCAATAGAATCAAGATTCAATAAGTTATGTGAGACAATGGATAAAACACAAGCTGCAAAAACTATGGGATATGGAGATAGAGATAGACTTTATAAATTAATGTATGAATTATATAAATTAGAGATTGAAGAGGAACATAAAAAAGTAAATAAAGAACAACCAAAAGAAGAAGATAAAGAGAAAAATAAAAAAGCTAAAAGACCAGAGTTAGAAGATGAAGGAAGGTAAAAAATATGGCAGAATTTTCACCGATGATGCAACATTATTTGGAAACAAAAAGTAAATATAAAGATTGTATTTTATTTTATAGATTGGGTGATTTCTATGAAATGTTCTTTGATGATGCAATTAATGTATCTAGAGAGCTAGAACTTACCTTAACTGGAAAAGATTGTGGACAAGAAGAAAGAGCACCAATGTGTGGAATTCCTTATCATGCTGCAGAAAACTACATATCTAAATTAATCTCTAAAGGGTATAAAGTTGCAATATGTGAACAACTAGAAGATCCAAAACTTGCAAAAGGAATTGTAAAAAGAGATGTTATAAGGGTTGTAACTCCAGGAACTGTAATGGAATCAAATTTGCTAGAAGAGAAGAAAAACAATTATATTATGAGTATATATAAAAGCGGTATATTTTATGGCGTTACTGTTTGCGATATTTCAACGGGTGATTTTAGAACAACTCAGATAAAAGATAAAAATAATTTTGCAATGTTGCTAGATGAAATTTCTAGATATTCACCAGCAGAAATTGTTGTTAACCCTATGATGTTCGAGTGCAAAGCTGAAATAGATATAATAAAAGAGAGATTTGATATATATATTACTAGATTGGAAGAAGACGAATTTTCTACAGATAACAATACTATAGATATGAAGTATCACTTGATTGATGATGGTGAAAAAGAAATACAAACTATATCAGATAAAATACTTTGTACAGCTGCTACTAATGCACTATTAAAATATTTATTAGACACGCAAAAAAATAGCTTGGATCATATAAATAAATTGATTATCTATAATACTACAAAATACATGTCACTTGATATTAATGCTAGAAGAAATTTAGAGATTACAGAAAAATTAAGAGATAAAAGTAAAAAAGGTACTCTATTATGGGTATTAGACAAAACTGCTACAGCTATGGGCGGAAGACTTTTAAGAAGATGGCTAAGTGATCCTTTAATTGATGTTGCACAAATCAATAAAAGATTAAATGCAGTACAAGAACTAAAGGAAAATATAATCCTTAGAGGAGATATTATAGATGCTTTAAAGAAGATTTATGACATTGAAAGACTGGCAGGAAAAATTTCTTACGGAAGTGTAAACGCAAGAGAACTTGTATCTTTAAAGAATTCAATAAATCAATTACCAGAAATAAAAAAAATATTATCAAATACTAAATCTGATTTATTAAAAGTGTTATATGAAAATTTAGATGAGTTAACAGATGTGTTTGAGCTAATTGAAAAAACAATTATTGATGAACCACCAATCAGTGTGAAAGAAGGCGGAATTATAAAACTTGGGTATAATGAGGAGATAGATAAATTAAAAACAGCGACGACTCAAGGAAAAAATTGGATAATTCAATTAGAACAAGAAGAAAAAGAAAAGACAGGAATTAAAGGGTTAAAGGTTGGATTTAATAAAGTATTTGGATACTATATTGAAGTTACAAAATCAAATATATCTCAAGTTCCAGATAGATATATTAGAAAACAAACACTAACAAATGGAGAAAGATATATTACAGAAGAATTAAAAAACCTAGAAAATCAAATCTTGGGTGCAGAAGAAAAGGTTATAAATCTTGAATATAATGTATTTGTTGAAGTTCGTGATAAAATAGAAGCTGAAATTCAAAGAATTCAAAGATCAGCTAGTATCATATCAACACTAGATGTTTTATGCTCTTTTGCTATTGTTGCAGAGGATCAAAATTACGTAAAGCCAATTGTTAATGATAGTGGAGTTATAGATATTAAAGATGGAAGACATCCGGTAATAGAAAAGATACTTCCAAGTGGAAGTTTTGTGCAAAATGATACATATTTAGATAAATATGATAATAGATTATCTATTATAACAGGCCCAAACATGGCAGGAAAGTCAACATATATGCGTCAGGTAGCGTTAATTACATTAATGGCTCAAGTGCGGAAGTTTTGTTCCAGCATCTTATGCAGAAATTGGAGTTGTTGATAAAATATTTACTAGGGTTGGAGCATCAGATGATTTAAGTATGGGACAAAGTACATTTATGGTTGAAATGATGGAAGTTGCAACAATCTTAAAAGAAGCGACAAGTAATAGTTTAGTAATATTAGACGAAATAGGAAGAGGAACCTCGACATATGATGGATTATCAATTGCGTGGGCAGTTGCAGAGTATATATCAGATAGCGAAAAATGCGGGGCTAAAACTTTATTTGCAACACACTATCATGAACTTACAAAACTAGAAGAAAAACTAGAAGGAGTAAAAAACTATTCTATAGCAGTTAAAGAAAAAGGAGAAGATGTAATCTTTTTGAGAAAGATTGTGCCAGGAGGAACAGATGAAAGCTATGGAGTACATGTAGCTAAACTTGCAGGAGTACCACAAATAGTAACAAAAAGAGCAAATGAAATATTACGATCACTAGAAAGAAAAAGCGTATTAGGAGAGAAAATGCAAGAAAAAGAAAATAAGAAAGTTGCTACAGGACAACTTGATTTATATAACTACAAACTAGCAGAAATAGCACACGAAATAGATAAAATTAATATTAATGAACTTACTCCAATCGATGCTTTAAACGAAATAGTAAAAATAAAGGAAAAAATGGCAGAATAGGGACGTAGGAAAACATGACAGGTTGGCATATAAGGGACATAGCTTAAAATAAACATAGGAGGATTGAATGAAGGCAATAGATATATTAAACAATGAGAAGAATGTAATAGCATGTAGGTGTAATAATGAGATAAAATCATTAAATACAGAAATAAGTAAAAATGATAAAGTTGAACCAATTGATTCAACTACAAGGGATGGAAGAAGAGTTTATCAAAGAGGAATTTTGTATGTAATGTCAAAAGCATTTAATGAAGTGTATCCTGACGCTCTTTTAACCGTTAATTTTCAGTTATCAAATTCAATTTATTGTACAATTGAAAATATGAAGGTGACAGATGAAGTAATTAATAATGTACGTCAAAGAATGCAAACAATAATAGATAAAAATCTAGAAATAAGAAAAGTTGAAATGACAAAACAAGAGGCTGAAAAATTTTATGAGAAAGAGAAATCGTTAAGAGGAATACTTCAGCTAGATAATAAATATAAAGACGAAGTATCATTATATTTTTGTGAAGATTATTATAACTATTTTTATGGCGTTATGCCAATTAGTACAGGATATGTAAAGTATTATGATATTATAAAGTACCATAATGGATTTTTACTAAGATATCCAGATGCAAAGATGCCAAATGTTATGCAGGAGTATAAGGAAACAAAAAAGCTTTTGCAAACTCTACAAGATTATAACAATATTCATGAAGTACTAGATATAGATACAATATATAAATTAAATAAAAAGATTAAAGAAGGAAAAGAAAAAGATATTATCTTACTTGCAGAGGCATTACATGAAAAGAAAATATCAGATATTGCAGATGAAATTGTAAAAAGAAAAGGAATAAAAATAGTTTTAATTGCAGGACCATCATCATCAGGAAAAACAACTTTTGCCAAAAGGTTGGGAATACAATTACAATTAAATGGAATAAAACCAATTACTATTTCTGTTGATAATTACTTTGTGGAGAGAGAAAATACTCCAAGAGATGAAAATGGAGAATATGACTTTGAGAGTTTAAATGCAATTGATTTGGAGTTATTTAATGAACATTTAACTAAATTGTTAAATGGAGAGGAAATACAAGTTCCTACCTTTGACTTTAAGACAGGACATAAGTATTATACAGGAGAAACAATGAAAATCAATGACAATGAAGTTCTTGTAGTAGAAGGAATTCATTGCTTAAACGATAAACTTACAGAAGCGATCCAAAGACAACAAAAATATAAAGTGTACATTAGTGCATTGACTGTCTTAAACATAGATTACTACAATAGAATTTCAACAACCGATACAAGATTAATCAGAAGAATAGTAAGAGACTATAATTTCAGAGGATATGAAGCTTTGCATACATTGCAAACGTGGGAATCAGTTAATAGAGGAGAAAGAAACAATATATTTCCATTTCAAGAAGAAGCAGATAGTATGTTTAATACCTCACTTATTTATGAAATATGTGTATTAAAAAAATATGCGATGCCACTTTTGAAAGCAATAGATAATACGCATCCAGAATATTCAGAAGCCAAAAGCCTATATGAATTCTTAAAATATTTTGAGGATATAGGAGATGAATTTGTTCCTAAAAATTCATTATTAAGAGAATTTATTGGTGGAAGTATTTTTGAAGTATAAAGGAGATAAGATGGGAAGAAAGTTTACAGAAATTGATGAAGAATTTGTGTGTGAAAATTGTGGAAAAAAGGTAGAAAAATTAGGCTATTCATGTAGAAACCATTGTCCACACTGCTTGTATTCAAAACATGTAGATATTAATCCAGGGGATAGAGAAGAAAGTTGCCATGGATTACTAGAACCAGTGGGAGTAGAGATAGATAATAAAAAGGGATATGTTATTATTTTTAAGTGTAAAAAATGTGGTGCAACAAGAAGAAATAAAGCAGCAAAAGATGATAATATGGACTTAATTATAAAATTAACAGCTAATCATTAATGATTAGCTGTATTTTTATTATACTTCCTTATTTAAATTACCATTTGTGAATTGACTTCCTTCTAATCTTTCTCGATTATATGTTACCTCGACTATATGGTTAATTTCATCAACATTTTCATTTATTATATCTATACGAACACGATTAATATTAATGTCTTTTGTAGAGATAGAAAGAGTTTTACTATTACAAATTAAAGTTACAGTTTGTACTGGATCTGGAATAACTTGAAATTTTAAACCTAGTCTATCCTTTAAATAAAATATATTATTTGCCATACAGTCTGTTCCACAATTAGGGTAGCATTTATTGGCTTTTCCTAGTAAACAGTAATTAATTGCCATAACTGGTAAATTACCATATACTATTAATTCTGTATCAATAGATGCAGGGAGAATTTCTTTTAAATCCTCTTTATTTAATTCACGTGATATTGTACAAGTTGATAATCCAAGTTTTGAATAACTGTCTATTGAAAAACGGTTAAATGCATTTAGAGAGTAATTTCCAACAAATTCATATTTATTTCTATAATTTTTTAACAATTCAAAATCTGCAATGTTTGAAATAACAAATCCTTTTATTTTGTATTTATCTAAAATATCTTCTAGAGAGTTTAATATCAAATTTTTGTAGTTTGATTTTATGATTGTTGGTAGATAAATGTATAAATTCGTATGTGTTGAAAAGTAATTAGTAATATCATAAAATTCTTTTTTAGTAAATAGTATTAGAGGAAGATAGACTCTATCAATTTTAGAAAAGTCTAAATTTTCATAATTTTCTTTAGTGCTAAGAGAACGTAGAAATAAAGAAATTTTAGGATGAGCTTTTTCTTTTTCTTCTAATGCATTGGGGAATAATATTGCTTCTGATATAACTTTTTTACTTTTTTTATTTATAACAGATTCCTCTAATTTACTTAAAGCTGTTCTGCGAAGCTCATTTAAGGCACTGATACTTGGAAGATATAAACCATCATCTAAATAAACTTTAATATTTTCAAAAGCATAAGGGGTATTATTTGTTTTAGAAATCTGCTTAATAACACGTTCAACATTAATAGGAGTTTTCAAAGCTGCTTCTGGGATTATATCTGATTGAACCTTTATTTTTATTCCTTTATAATTATCTGATTCTAATGTGCTGTGTGGACGTATTTCCATACTAATAGGTACATCTTTTTTTATAGTAATAAAACAATCAAGGGCAATTTTTCTATTTTCACAATTCTCGTAGCTCTTCTTTGCTTTTTCAGATAGTTCCGTGCTACTTATTTTATAGATTTTATTACCAATTGCAATATTGCCTTTCATTCTACCTATTGTAACTTTCTCGCCAGCAGGTAAAAATTTAAAGTTTTGATTTCCTTTCATAAGTTCAGAAACAGTGTATAGTGAATCTTCTTTTTCAAAACGAATTGTATCTCCAATTGATAGAGTATCTTTTAATAATAAATTAATATGGCCTTTATTTTGATTGTAATTTGATACATTGCCTAAATAAATTCCTTGGTTACTAGGACTATCCTTAAATACTAATTTTTTATTTGAGTCAGGTGATAGATGACCTGTAGAAAATTCACCACGATTGAAAACTTGAAGTAGGTCTTTTTTGTCAGAAGGATCAATTATGTAGTCTTGATTATTTAGAACCATATCAATATATTTACGATATATTCTGGTAACCGTTGCAACATATTCGGGATTTTTTAGTCTACCTTCAATTTTAAAGCAACAAACTCCACTATTTATTAAATCTGGTAAAAATTCTAAACTGCATAGGTCTCTAGTGCTCAATAGATGCCCTTTGTCAATTACTTTTTCATCCTCTGAGTCAACATGAGACTGTTTAATAAGACTATATGGAAGCCTACATGGCTGCGCACACTTACCACGATTTCCTGAACGTCCACCAATGTTACTAGACAATAAACATTGTCCGGAATAGCATATACATAAAGCACCATGTATAAAGGTTTCTATTTCTATATTAGAATTAGCACATATATATTCTATTTCTGGAAGTGATAATTCTCTGGCAAGAACTGCTCTTTTAAAGCCTAATTTTTCTACTTCTTTTACGCCTTCTAAATTATGAATGCTCATTTGGGTACTAGCATGAATAGGCAAGTCTGGGAAATGATCAATAAGATATTTGGCCAGACCTAAGTCTTGAACAATAAGTGCATCAACACCAAATTCATATGCTTTTAAGGCTAGGTTTACGGCATCCTCAAACTCGCCATCTTTTATAAGAATATTTAGTGTTAAGTGAGTTTTTACATTTCTTATAGTACAATAATTAATTACATCTTTTAAACCATTTAAATCAAAGTTTTTAGCAGATGCTCTAGCATTAAAAAGACTTGCTCCAAAATATACACTGTCTGCACCATTTTGAACAGCTGCTTTTAAACATTCAAAATCTCCAACAGGAGATAATAATTCTATTTTTCTTGTCATATATATTAATTCCTTCCTTTTATCTACCAATAACTATAAAACTAATTTATTTTGTTAAAACAACTATCTTAATTGTAACACAAATTAGATAATTTGCATACTAATATGGTATAGGAAAATATGAAAGGAGTTGAAATTATGCAAGAAGAAGTTAGAGGCTGTGGTTGTGACAATAATGGAGGTTTCTTAAGCAATTTATTTGGAAGAAATGGATGCGGATGTGGAGATAATAGTATATTATTCTTTATATTAATATTTTTAATACTTTTTACAAACTGTGGATGTGGTAATAGATAAATACTTATTATTTGGAAGCGGAATAGATATTCCGCTTTTTTATTTTATGTATAGTCTACTTGTAATATGTACTAAATCGTAGTAATATAAATATGGTAAAATATAAAGAAGGTAGTAAGCATATATGGAAATAGAGAAAAAGTATTATTGAAGCTAATAGAATAATCAAGTACATATCTAAAGATCCAACATGCTTGAAGGAAATGTGTAATAAATATTTTGAAAAAGTATTGGAAAAAATAGGAAAAATACAATAAGAAATTTGCCAAAAATAAACAAATATGTTATAATATAGAACAGTGGTGCATTATTCTAGTTATATTATCTATTATGAGGGTGGGGCTAAAAATCCACTAAAGGGCACATCGTTGAAGTTTCTTGTTCGTGCGCAAAACGCCCAGTTATGTGTGCATTCAGGGAGTAAAGAAAATAGGGCAGTATGTAACGGCATACATATATAGACCCTGTTTTCGCGGAGGCTTAAATAGAGTATATATTTTTTAAGTTAAACCTATGTATAGTGCCAAGACACGAAGCATAGAGTAGCCTGTTTTGAGTGAAAGTATTGGGATTAACGTTACATAAATTGAAATGTTATGGCCATACATTTTATTTTATCTAGTTATGAAATTTCTTTTGCAAAAAAAACTAGTAATAGAACCAATATATTAAGGAAAACTTCTAGAATGTTTGCTTGAAAAAAGCATAGAAGTATAGGGATTAAGGTGCGGATTTAAGTGGCAATCTGGTATCTTTTGAAATATAAAGATATTTTGTTAAATGGAAACAGCTAAATAGTAATGTTTAGTACAAAATAGAGAAATTCGACCAGACCTAAACCGTAAAATTTACTTATATTTTTACCACTACTTTATATAAATACATGGGAGAGAAAATTAAAATGAAGAATGATAGCCTGAAATGGTTTATAACAATATTTATTACAACGTTTATACTATCAATTATATTTTCATTTATATCAACAAATGCTTTAAATAATTTAGATATATTACCTGCAATTATAGTATTAGTAGTAGTTATATTAATAGGAGTTATATTTGATATTGTAGGTGTTGCAATTACTGTAGCAGATGAAAATGAATTTCATGCCAAAGCTACTAAAAAAGTAAAAGGTTCAAAATCTTCTATTTTCCTAATTCGTAATTCCGCAAAGGTAGCTAATATTTGTGCTGATGTTATAGGAGATATCTGCGGTGTACTTTCAGGAGCTATAAGTGCTATAATTACAACAAAAATAACCGCTAAATATGGTATGGAATTTAACTTACAATTTTTTATGAGTGCAATAGTTGCTTCAATTACTGTTGGAGGAAAAGCTTTAGGTAAGAAATTTGCACAAGACAAATCAACAGAAATTGTACATGTAGTTGGAAAGATATTCAGTATATTTTCAAAAAATAGATAATATTTTATAAAGATACATTATTATACATGTATCTTTTTTTATTTTGTATAGAACAAGAAATTTCTTGACATTCAATACACATATTGATAATATTATAAATGATTATAATATTGGAATAATACATTCATTAGGAGGAAAAATGCTATATCCAAAAGAATATTTAAATAGTGTAAAAGAAATTAATATAGAGCTATTAAATAAAAATCAAATAAAGGGAATTATATTAGACGTTGACAATACACTAATAGATTTTGATAAAAAAATGCTAGATGGTGTTGAGGAATGGATAGAAAAGCTAAAATTAATTGGAATTAAATTTTGCATATTATCTAACAGTAACAAAGTTGATAAAGTAAAAGAAGTTGCAAATAAGTTAGATATTCCATTTATATATTTTGCAAAAAAACCATTCAAATCAGGGTTTAAAAGAGCAAAAAAAATATTGGAATTGGATGAAGAAAATATTGCTGTGGTAGGAGATCAAATTATGACAGATGTGATTGGAGCCAATAGATGCAAGATGTTTTCTATTTTAGTAAAACCAATAAAAGAGAAAGATTATTTAATAACAAAAATAAAAAGACCGTTTGAAAAAATGATAATTAATAAATATTTAAGAAACAAAAGAAGGAGTGCATAAAGATGTATATTAATGAGATACATATACTATGGTATGTGTTTGTAGGAATTATAGGATTATTTGTAGGACAATTTATTGATTGGTGTAATATAAGATTAGTAGAGTACAAAAAAATATTTTCAAGAGATTTTTTTAAAGAATATTTAAAAAATTGTAAACCAAAATATATATTAATGATTATAGTAGCTATTGCGTATATTCTGTTATTATATAGATATGGTTTTTCAATTAATGCTTTAAAATTTATGTTTTTAATACCAATGTTAATTAGTGCATTCCAAATTGATTTGAAATTACAGATAATACCTAATAGATTGACGCTTACAATATTTGAATTTGGTTTGATATTTACATTCATAGGAGTAATTATAAATGTGAATACTGGAATTAATTTATTTATTAATAGTTTACTTGGAATGATTGTGGGAGCAGGAATATTTTTACTTATTACCTTGATTGGTGGAGCAATAGCAGGAAAAGAAGCAATGGGATTTGGCGATGTTAAACTAATGGGAGCAATGGGTTTGTTTTTTGGATGGTTTAATATAATTTTAATTTCAGTAATTGCATTTTTATTAGCAGCAATTACCAGTATTGGAATATTAGTGTTAAGAAAGAAGAAAATAGATGAATATATACCATTTGGTCCGTTTATTGTAATAGGTGCTATTATTTCTATATATACACCGTTCTCAATACTGTTAATAGCATTACTAAAAATCTTTTCTTTAGGTATGTATCAACTATAATTAAAGTGAGGAGGTATGCTCATGAATAATAAAATTCAATGGTTGAGAAACAAAATAAGTATGCAAAATATGCAAGGAATGATTATAACTAACCCAGTGAATATTAAATATCTTACAGGAATTGATGCGGAAGGTACGTTATTAATAACCAGAAAAGAAAATTTCTTTCTTACAGATGCAAGATATTTGGAACATGTAAAATCAATACTTACTATAGATGATGGAATAATCGTAAATGACATTGCCAATATTACAATAGATGATTATGAAAATTTCTTTATGTTTTGTGAAAATGTAGGTTTTGAAGAAAACTATGTTACATATGCTAGTTATAAAAGATACCTAGAAAGATATAAAATACACAACTTGGAGGAAACAGAATATTTGTTAGAAAAACAGCGTATGATAAAAGATGATGAAGAAATTGCTTTAATAGAAAAAGCTTGTTATATAACAGATGAATGTTTTAAACATATTTGCAACTATATAAAAATAGGAAAAACTGAAAAAGAAATTGCTTTTGAAATAGAAAAGTTTTTTGTAGAAAATGGTGCAGATGGATTATCGTTTGATACTATTGTTGCGTCTGGAAAGAACTCTTCAAAACCACATGCCGTACCAACAGATAAAAAAATAGAAGCGGGAGATCCCATAACTATTGATATGGGTTGTAAATATAAAGGATATTGTTCAGATATGACAAGAACAATATTTGCAGGATATGTACCGGTTCAAGCGTATAAAATATATGATTTGGTTTTAAAAAATCAATTACAAACATTAAAAGAAATGAAAGAGGATGCAAGTATTAGGATGATTAGCAGGATGGTGGAAAATGACTTTAAATTAAATGGATATGACTTAATACATAGTTTAGGACATGGAGTAGGATTAGATATTCATGAAATGCCATATATTAATGGTAAAAATGATAATGTTTTAAAATCAAATATGGTAGTAACAAATGAACCAGGAATTTATTTACCAAATAATTTTGGGGTAAGAATAGAAGATACGGTGCTAATTACAAAATCTGGCAGTATAAATTTAACAAAATCTGATAAAAATTATATTATCGTAGATAATACTTGATTTAAAGCGGAATTTGTGTTAAAATATTAAACATTGAATAAAATTATGTAAAATATAAAGGGAGGAAATAAATATGGCAGAAGTATATATGGCAGGAGATTTTAGAAATGGAACAACTTTTGAAATGGATGGAAATGTATTTAAAGTAGTTGAATTCCAACACGTAAAACCAGGAAAGGGAGCAGCATTCGTAAGAACAAAATTAAAAAATGTTATTACTGGTGCAGTACTTGAAAAAACATTTAACCCATCAGAAAAATATCCAGGTGCGGAAATAGAAAAGAAAGATATGCAATATCTATATAATGATGGAGATTTATATTATTTCATGGATAATGAAACATATGAACAAATGCCACTAAATAAAGATCAAATTGGTGACGGATTAAAATTCTTAAAAGAGAATATGAATGTTAAGATGTTATCTTTTAAAGGTAATGTATTTTCAGTAGAACCACCAATGTTTGTAGAATTAGAAGTTACATATACAGAACCAGGATTTGCTGGAAACACAACAACAACTTCTGGAAAACCAGCAACTTTAGAAAACGGTTATGAATTAATGGTTCCTATGTTTGTTAATATAGGTGACGTTGTTAGAATTGATACTAGAACTGGCGAATATATGGAAAGAGTGTAAAAAGTAGAGAGGAAGTAAACTTAGATGTCAGAAATGAGCGGTAAATATAATGAAATTATGCAAGAATTAGAATCAAACATAAAAGATCCTGAAGAATTGAAATTTGTAAAGGATAAATTTTCAGATTTATCAATGTTATTTGTTGATATGCTAGATAGAATAACTAAATTAACTGATGATAGGATTCAAGAGATAGAAACAAAACAACAAGAAATTATGGGAAAAATTCAATCTGTTCAGTCTACAGTTAAAGGAATTGAAAATGATATTTATGAAGATGAAGAAGAAAATTATGAATTCGAAATTGTATGTCCATATTGCAACCATGAGTTTTCTGCGGATATAGAAGAGGAAGAAAATGATGAAATAAGATGTCCAGAATGTCACAATATTATAGAATTAGATTGGAATTGTGAAGAAGAAGTTGGAGGATGTCATGGAAGCTGTTCTCACTGTCATACAAACTGTGAAGTAGCAGAAGATGAACAAGAATATTTACCAGAAAAAGACGATGAGGAAGACGAAAATAAAGATCAAGATGAAGATATGTAAAAAATATTTTGATAGCATAAATAGAGCTTATTTTTATAATAAGCTCTATTTGTTTGCTATACAGATTATAAGTCTTCAAATAAACTTAGTGGATCAATATATTCATCATTTATTCTAACACCTAAGTGAAGGTGGGGACCGGTTGTAGCACCATTTGTTGGATTACCATTGCTATCTGTGTATGGATTTCCTTTAACTCCATAAACATTTTTAGGACCAACATAGCCAATTATATCTCCTTTTCTAACAACATCTCCTTCTTCTACTATATAGTGAGGAGAAACGTGGCAGTAAGTTACTTTCATAGAATCTTTTGAAAGCGTTATAGTATAACCACCACCTCCTAAGCGTCAGACCTTTTATTTGTATCCTAGTAATATCAATAGGTTTGAGTGTTAATAAGATAATATCTAAAAAATTATCTAAAAAATAGTTTATAATTAAGTTGAAAATGATTCAGTAGCTCAGATGGATAGAGTGCTTCCCTCCTAAGGAAGAAGTCGTGGGTTCGAATCCCACCTGGATCACCATTGCATAATTTACAATCATCTAATTATGGTGGTTAAAAGTATATATGGGTAAAATTTCCATATATACTTTTTTTATTATGCGCTAACACTTTTGGGTTTTCTTATTATGACATATCTTTTAGATATATTTTTGTTTTTATCTTTATCTTGTTCTTGTGCATTATGTATAAGATCCGAATACTTTTTAGCAACATCTCTTTTAATCCTTTCATCAGGATGAGCATATCTTCTAGTTGTAGATAAATTACAATGACCTAGAAATTCAGCAATAGCTTTGATATCAACACCATTTGCATTTAATTCAGTTGCAATAGTATGTCTTAAATCGTGATATCTAATTTCTCTTAATTTGTTTTTCCTAATTATTTTTTTGAATTTGTGTGTAATATAATCTGGATCAATAATATCACCGTTATCCCAAACACAAACATAATTTTCATAGGTATAATTGTAACAATTTTTGAAAATTTGTTTATTTAGTTCAATTCTTTCTTTCTTTTCAAGTAGTATATTTTTGATTTCGGGATATAAAGGCAATGTTCTATTACTTAATGGTGTCTTAGTTCTGTTCTTGGCAACAATTTTGCTATCAATGTTTGCACTAACACGACCTGAAGTTTTTACAACAGTATGATTTATAGTTATTGTATCCTCTTCAAAGTTTATAGCACTCCATCTCAAACCAATAACTTCACTACGCCTTAATCCGTAATATGCTGCAAGTAAAACAGGAATTTCTATAGTTTTACCTTTAACAATTTCTAATAAATGATTTAACTCTTTCATAGAATATGTTTGTGAAATATAAATTTCATCCTTTAGATGTTCAATTCCAATAGTTGGCTTCCTTTTTATGTCTTTTTTATCTAATATTTCAAAAGCTGTACTTATTTGATTTCTTAAATGCTTAATTGAAGTATTTTTTAAATTACATTCAATAGATAAATAAGTAAAGAAACTATCTATGACATCTGAAGTGATATCTTCTACTATATATATTTTCCCTTCGGGATTTTTAGGTTTTAAATCTTTTCTTTTAGAAGATCCAAAATAATTTGTCATATGAAGAGCTATATTTGTTTTATAAGCAGAATAAGTTGAATATTCATATTTTCTTTTTACATTAACCTCTTCTAATCGTAAATACATAAAATCAACAAATTCCATATCTAATTGATTTTCAATACCTTTTCGTATAGGTTTTCTTTCCTTAAAAATTTTTTCTATGAAGGTAGATTTTATTTCTTCAGCTCTTGTTTTTGCTAATTTTTTATTTCCAGGTTTAACTCTGATTCCAGTGCTCCTCCAACTTGTTTTCCATTTATCATTCTCATCTTTATAACTAAGAACTGCTTGATAAATTCCTCCTTTCTCTTGAAGGCTTACTGTTACATTGACCTCCATTTTATTTCGTTCATAATCCGTCATTCTTTCTCCTTTCCTATAAAAAATGACTGACCTGCCTACTAATCATGTTATTTATAATAGCATAGATAAGTAGAAAAGTCAGTGCTCAAATATTATTTTTTTAGAATGTACTCAATGACGCTATATTTAGGGATATAATAGTTGTTTCCTATTCTTTTGTTATAAATTTGCGAAGTTTTTAATAACTTATATGCTTTATTCCTTCCAATTCCAAGCATTTCTTGTAATTCAGAAGGATTAACTATATCGGCATATTCTTTAAACATATCTTCATAATAAAACTTATTTTGTTCATTCACTAGTATCACTTCCAATTTTAGCATTTAGTAAGTTTTTTCTAGCAAAAGATTGTGATTCAGCAATATTTAAAACAATATTTCTAGGATATAACTTAAATGCTTGTCTCATTTCAATACCAAGAGTATCTGGGGTTATTTTTCCTGTGTATTTTGAACTCTGCATAAAATCAAGGGTAATTTGTGCATAAGCAACAGCTTCCTTCTTATTCATTTACAACACCTCCGACAAAAGTTTCAAAAAGTGTTATAACATTATCCCATTCAATCATAGAAAAAGCATTTAATTGTACCTCACATTTTTCTATATATGAAAAATCCTTTTTTGACCTTATTGAAATAACTAGTTTTTTGCTATCATTTGCAACATATTCTATTTCTGCATATACCTTATCTTGTTTTTCGTTTAATTCATCTGCTAATTTTATTATTTTTAATAATTTGTCTTTCAATGAAAATTACCTCCTATCATTTATATACTTTGGCACATCTGCGGAACGACCAAGATTTTTGTCAAACTCAAATCGCCTTTTTGAAGGGTTATAAGTATATGCACTACTATTCCATTTTCTATAATTTTCATTTGATAAATGTTTTGATTTTGATAATTCTCTGGATGCTTGAGCATGTTGTGCTTGCAAGGCAGAATAATTATCTTCTATTCTTTGTTTTTCTCTTTTATTTTTTATAAATTTATTTTGATCTATTTTTCTTTTACTTTTAGAGCGTTCTTTTCTATATTGTTTTTCATTAGAATATCTGGTATCCTGTTTTATAATTTTAGTTATATATGCAGTTGATACACCTAATTCTTCAGATATTTCCTTTACTTTTTGGTGTTTAATATAATAGTTAGAAATTATATTTTCTTTTATCATGTTGTAACCTCACTTTTAGATTTGGTTAATTTTTTGTCGACGCTTTTTAGGTATGACAGAACTATTAGAAATTTATTTAATCTCTAATTCTTTCATCTTTTTTCTAAATGATTCTTGTCTTTTTTTTCTTTCCTTATGTTCTTTGTGTAATCTATATTTTAATATTAGTTTGGGTAAAAGGATGTCAACAGTAAATAAAATTACAACAAATGATATTCCTAACATTACAAATCTTAAAAACATACTTCAATCTCCTTTCTAAAATTTAGGAAAAGACAGGTAAGAGCATAAACTTGTCCTACCTGTCTTTATAATATAGTGCTTCCTTTAAAATTTGCCCTTCAATATATTTACATTAAGTATCTTGGGAAAATTCTCTCATAATTTTAAAAAAATTTTTAAAACTTGTAATTTTTTATTCCTTCAATAAGTTTAAGTATTATGTATTGGTATCTATCTTCATCACCAAAACTGTACTTTTTCAGCATTTTCTTTTTCCTTTCAATAATTTCTAACATAGCCATTTCATCACCTTTTTGTGCCAATATACCTAATTCATATATAGTTTTATTTTTCATTTTCACAATCTCCTTTCATGTATTTTCTCATTTTTTCAATAGCTCTAATCTTTATCTTGCTAACTGTTTTTGAATATATTTCTAATATTTCAGCAGCTTCAGCTTGTGATAATTCTTTTTTAAATAGTAAAAAAATAACTGCCTGTTCAATATCTGACAGACAGTTTAACGCACTATTTAATTCAATACCAAGCTCAATATCATTAATATCAACAAGAGAACTATCAAGCTCAATAAAGCCCTGTAGAAAATGAGAAAAATCCTCATTATCTACAATAGTATTTTCTTTATTTGCAATATTCATATTTTTTTTGAAATAGTACTTTGATGACAAAATTATAGTTTTGTTCAGGAAACTATCAAACCTTTCTTCCTTATAGACATTTTTATTTTCCATAAGTGTTCCTCCCAAATTAAAAATTTGGGCTCAATGTTCCGTATTTAAGTGGAACACTAAAAAGAAAATAAAATCCTCCTTCCTTTAAAATTAGTTCCTAAAATTTTATATATGAAAAAAAGGTCTAAATAGCCGATTAATAAGAAAACTTGTCTTAAGTACATCTGCAATCTTTTGCTAGAGTGTTCTACTTAACAATCGGTCTATTAAGCCCTGCGAATATTATATAATGTTTAGGATGCAAAAAATGTCAAATTTTGGTTGTGTTTTGTCGAAATACTAACAGTCTTAAAGTGATAGATTTCCCAAAGGCAACAGACAACTTATTCGACAAAAATAGATATACTTTGACAAAGAACAAATTATTACATATCAAAAGTCTATGATATTTTTATGAAAGTATATAAAATATACATATACAAACTACATTCTAGGAGGGAGGTCGATTAAAAATGGCCTTAGATAAGGTATTAATTGGTGAAAGAATAAGAAAAATAAGAGAAGATATCTTCGAGGAATCAAGAAAAGCATTTGCTAAAAGATGTGATCTTGATTATAGACATTTATCGCAACTTGAACGTGGTGAATTTATATTTAGTCTACCTACCTTAGATAAAATTGCAACAGCTACAGGAACTGATACAGATTATTTATTGTATGGGAAAAAGGATAATGGGAAATTAAAAGTTGTAGAAAATTTATATACTCTTATAGACAGAGCAAATGTTGATGAATTACAAATGTATTTTAAATGTTTAACGAGCATAAAATATTACACCGATAAAAAGACAAAAAAATAAAAGGTAACGATAAATGTTACCTTTTTAAAGTAGATAAGTTTTTATTTATTAACTTTATCCTTAAGTGCTTTACCAGCTTTGAAAGCAGGAACTGTTGAAGCAGCAATTTTTAATTCTTTTCCTGTTTGTGGATTTCTTCCTGTTCTAGCTGCTCTTTTTCTTGTTTCAAAAGTACCGAATCCAATTAATTGAACTTTATCTTTTTTTGCAAGTGCATTAGATATATTTTCGATAACAGAATTTAGTGCTTTTTCAGAATCTTTTTTTGTAAGACCTGTATCTTTTGCTATAGCATCAATTAAATCAGCTTTATTCATTCTTTATTCACCTCCACCTGCCATACTTCGACATATTTTGCATTTTATATTAATTTATCAAAAGAATATAATAATGTCAATATTTATTGGCTTCTATTATATAATTTCTAATATTTCTAATAGAGTTCTTATGAATTCTATTTATATATGCAAGATCTTCTTTATAATTTATATCTTTAAGCATATTATTTAGAGCATTTTCATCAAGCCCAAAATAACCTAAAAATGCAACTCTAAAAATAGCTTCAATATAGTTATTATCACAATTTTCAGCTCTTTCTTTTTTTATTTCTGAAATTACATTATTATATATTGTTACTCCGTGTTTATTTTTAAAGAGTTTGGAAAATTCTATATCCAAATACATAAATATCACACTCCAATAATTTATATATAATATACCATATTATAATATTTATTATAAGGTATATTTTGTTAAAGTTTATCAGCAAGAGAAATAATACTTTCTTGATCTGTTGATAGATAACCTTTTGTAGTATTTAAACTATAATGTCCTGCTTGATTTGCAACTTGGTCTATACTATATCCAGCATTATGAAGTGCATTTGTACAGAAGTATGCACGTAACATATGAGGATGTAAATCCTTAATATTACATATATCTTTATATTTATTAAGTAATCTATTACAAAAGTTTCTGTTTAGGGGTTTAGTATTATTTTTATTTTTTTGTCCTATAAAGAGATATGGATTATTAGTTTGTATTTCTTTTCTTTCCTCTAAATATTCATTAATTGCATCATACATAATTGAATTAATAACTATTTGTCTGAACTTATTACCTTTACCAATTATATTTATAAATCTATCTTCCAATTTTATATCTATTAATCTTATTGTTACTATTTCAGATTCTCTTAATCCACCATATATAAAAATTGATATAAAACAATAATCTCTTTTAGGTTTTTTTTCATCTCTACTTGCAAAATGTTTTAATTTATTTATTTCTTGTTGAGAAGGAATTTTTTTTGGAATTATTGATTGCTGTATTTTGTAATAATCCTTATCTTGTATTGCAAGTGTATCTTGTTTTTTCTGGTCTATTAAAAATAAGTTATATTGTTTTAATGCTGCAAGTTTTCTATTTATAGTTTTATATGTGTTATTGTGTTTTTGCAGATAGGTACGATATGTTATAATATCGGCATGTATTAGAATTTGCAAATCTTCACCATAAGAATCAAAATAATATTCTTTAAATTTTTTTAAATCACTTATATAACTATTACAAGTATTATCTGCTAATCTATTATCTTTCATGAATTTTAAAAATGCCTCTTCCACTAAAATCACCTCTTTCAATTATGTTACATTTTTTATATACTATTTTACTCAATTATGTTACATTTTTTTGTCATATTTTGCGAAAAAAAACAAAAAATGTATCGTAAGTGTAGTTATGTTACATTTTCTTTGCTTTTAATTTTTGCCCTATACATTACATATAGAGCATTTACTATTTACCATATAAAGATGCAATTAGAAATTTTGTACCATCTTCTACACCATATCTATAGTATAATTGATTTTCTCTTGCTGTACTTATAAATACAGCATTACTATAATTAACAAATAGCGTCCTTAATAACTTTCTACTTTTAGGATGTACTCTCTGTTCAATAAATTTATTAATTTCTTTATCTGCTGTTGTTATTTTCTTTTGTAGTTCATCAAACTCTTTGTCTTTTAATGTAAATAACATATCTTCTACTTTCTTGTCGTATAAGTAATCAATTAAATTTGGGTTTTCCATAAAAAATCACTCTCCTACTTTATTTGATAAATCTTTTTCAATGTATTTTACTATGTCTGGAATTATATCTTTTTGAACCTCTAATACTTCAGCTGGTGGAAATAGTTTGCTTGTTCCTGTTGATAAACATAGTTCAAGCATAAACGATATTTGTTTTAAATTTAATCCGAAATGTTTTAATGAAATAATACAATAAACTATCCAAAAGTAGTGGAATAGGTATTCATCTTTATCAACTTTACCTTTTAATTCTTTTGGTATTGTAGCATTTCCTGCCACTTTATTTATAAGTTCTGTAAATTCCTTCTTTCCATATTTTGCAATCCAGAATGTAAAATAATAATTTTCCATTTTAATATATTCCTCCTTCCATTTGCTTTATTGTATATAAAATGTCGAAAAATTAGAATGTTGAAATAAAATTTTTTTGTGTCTCGCATTTCCTTGATACTGTAAACACACAAAAGAATTCAAAAAAATAATTTTAAATTCCCTACTAAAAATGTCAAAAAAGCTCCGTATATCAATGAAAAAATTTTTTGAGGCATACTTATTGAAATTTATTAAAAAACTCTATACAATATAATTGTGTATAAAGATTATGTTATAGACTGGTTCTATAACTATCTTCAGAATTCAATTCTGAAGCATAACTACTAAATTATAGTTAGTAGTAAGTAGTTCTACATATTTTTTATGTAGCAAAAGATGGGATTTAGCATTCAATAAATATATAGAATATTTGTTATGCTCTAAAATAAAAGAAAGTAATTTTAAGTTATTCCCCCATAACTTAAGTACTTTCTCTTTTTTTGTCCCAAATTTAAGGAAAGGAGGATTTAATCAAAAAATCTTTTACACAAAAATAATGGAAGGAGATTTTAGTTATGGAAAGTGGTTTTAATTTTGAACTATACGAAATGGTATTTGAAAATTGTTTTATCCATAGTTCATATTACAAAAATGGAAATTTACAACTAAGTCTATTTGGAATTGATCAAAAAACAAATGAAACAGCACATTTTGCGGATATTACACTAGACCCCAAAAAGCGAGTATTAAAAGAAAATGAAATCGTTGTAGATTGCAAATTTAAACCTACAATGATACCTCAATTAATAGATTTAGGAATCTTAAAAGAGCAAACCGGTATATGTGTAGTAAATTCAAGCATCTATCCCATTTATACAATAGATTTAACCAGGATAAGTGCTAATCAATATTGTATGCAAGAATTAGTTGCTGCATAAGAAAGGAAGGTATTAAAAATGCAACAAACAAAATTAGTAAATTTACCAATTATCCGGTAGAATTCAACACGGAGAAAAAATCAAAAATAAAGTAATCGAGTATGGCTATTTTATAGCGAAATCTGATGACGAGTATATGAAATCATATTTAGATAAATTTAATAAACTATTCAAAGGTAAACAAAGTATTGAAATAGAATTCTTTGATGAAGAGCCATTATCTAAAAAATATGTTAGATATAATCAAAGTGGCGAAGTGTGTCGCAGTCCAGAAGGTTCTAATCAAGCGACTCAAAGAGTTAAAAATGGATGGCAACAGATAAATTGTGATACATATAATTGTCAACACAGACAAAAAAATGAATATGGAAAATGTGCTTGTAATAGAATAGGTTGGCTTAAGTTCTTAATACCGGATGTTAGTACTGATCGTATATTTTTAATGAAAATAACAGGTCAAACATCAATAAATAAGCTAGATGACTATATAAAATTACAAAAAGCACAAGGAAAGTCGATTAAAGGTCGTCATATTATATTTTTAAAACAAATCGAACAATCTAATAGTTTAGGTCAAACTTTCAATAATTATGTCTTAGATATTTTGAAAAAAGAAAATGTTGAATCTATAAAACAAATTCCAGAAACAATAGAAAAACCAAAGGAACTATCCACATATAATGAACAAAATGTGAATAATGAAGTAGTAACATCTACAAAAGAAGTAGAAAAAGATACAAAAACTACTACTATAGAAGAAACAAAGAAAAATACTACGAAAACTGTAAAATCAAAAAAGAATGCAGAAAAAAAGGAGACTAAAAAACAAGAAAATAGCAATGTAGAAGATCCTTTTAAAGATTGCTATCAATTACTTGAAACATACAGCAAAGAAATTGCAGGTAGAAGTTATTTAATTGCAAAATTTGTTGATATGCAAGACAAAATTTATGATGTAGCTGTTCGCCCAGAAGATGCAATAGAACTTGAACAATGTGATTTAGGAACGGTTGTAAGACTTGAGTTATCAGATGTCAAAGGACAGTTATTTGCAATTAAATTCGAACTTGTCGAAAAAATGTTAAAAAAAGTAGCAGCATAAGGTCTTTGGGAAAATTGCTTATACTACTACATTAATTCATATTTAGAAATGTTATTTCTAAATAATTTTCTATATTATACATATAAAGAAAATAAAAAGTCAAGATTGAAAACATAAAAATTTAATAAGGAGAGTATTCAAAATGCACAATGAATTTAAAAATGGACAAAAGGTTATGGTGTATGGTCCTGGTGAAAACGATAATAAATTTTATCGTAACATATCAGCTATTGTTATCGAGCGTGATCCTTATTATAAAGATTATCATGTAAGATTTAAAGATGGTACAACTGACTGGGTTTTACCAGAACATATACGAAAGCTATATTTAAGAAAAAAGAAAAGGAGCAGATAATTATGAAGGTTAATTATGTGAAAACCAAAGGATTTAGAAAATTTAAAGAAATCTTTGAAACGGATTTATATGATACAACAAGTATTACAGGAAAAAATAGGTCAGGCAAAAGTAATATACTTTATTCCATTGTAAATACAATTCTTGGCACAAATTTATCTGGAGATGAAAAATCTTGTTTGATTAATAAATATTGCGATAGCTCATATTCGGAATTACATTTTACCGATAATAATGGACAAAATCATATTTTAATTCGTGGTAAAAATAAATATTCTACTAAAGGCAATTTTATTGCATTAGATGGTAAAAGTGTTAATCAAGCAGATCTTATAAGTTTTTATAGAGATAAAAAATTATTTTTATCAATTATAAATCCTTTATATTTTCTGAATAAAAGGCCAGCGGAGCAAAAGGAAATGGTAGATAAATATTTGTCTAGTATTAAACCAAAAGAAATTTTTGATAGATTAGATGCAAATACTAAGGATATATTAATAAAAAAATATTATACAAATAAACAAAAAAAATTTGAAAATTTAACAGAAGAAGAACAAATTGAATTTATAAACTTAAATATGTTTAATATTTGTATGGATATTGCATTTAACAATTTATCTAAAAAGGAACAATTACTTTTAGAAGGTATGCCTACGGACATACCTTTCTATATTACAGAATTAAACTCTGATATAAAACGAGTTAATACTCAGATTTCTACCTTAAATGGGAAAATTGAATATGCACAAGATATTGCAAAAGAGAAACTTCATGAATATAAAATATTTGAAAAAGATGAGGAACTATCTTTGGAACAACAAGAATTAGCTTTTTTAAATACTAATGATAAGTTAGTAGATAAAGAAAATCAAAAGAAAGTTGTAGAAAGTTTAGAAAAGGAAATTTTAACTAAAGAAACAGAATATAATGAGCTTGAACAGGAAATGAAAACAGGTAAGAAAACATATTTGAATATTAAAAATGGAACTGATTGTACTTGTCCAACTTGTAAACAGAAAATTCAAGATGAAAGTAAACTTGCTACAATTCAAAACATGTACAATGACTTAGTTTCAAAATTTGATAAAAGAAATATGTTAGAAACCCAAATTAAAGATTTGAAATCAAAGCACACCATTGAGAGATGTAAATATCACGCAATAGAAGGAAATCCTACTATAGAAAAACAAAAACGAATTAGAATAGTAGAAGAGCATATAAAGTTACTAGAAGAGGAGAAGCAAGAAATTCAAAGATTTAATAATGAAATTGCTATTAAAAAAAAGAATATAAATTCAGCAATGAAGGATATTGAGAGATTTAATAGTGAGATTGAAGAAAAAGAGAAGCTCATTAACAATCTAAACGATACAAAAAAAGTAGCTCAAAAACTATATATTGGTTATATTGAAGAGAAAATGAAATTAGCAAAGGAATATCTAACAGATGTTAATATAAAATTCTATTCAGTATTAAAAACTACTGGAGAAATCAAAGAGGATTTTATAATTACCTATAAAGATACTCCGATTTATGATTTATCTCGTTCTGAAACTATTGCTACAGCTTTGGAATTGGCTAATATGTTTAACAAAATTACAGGAGCTAATTTTCCTATTTTTATTGATGACTATGAGAGTTGTGCAGATTATGATTTTATAAAAGAATATTCAAAGGATACACAAGTTATTATAGCAAAAGTAGAAAAAGGCAATTTGCTTAAAATTGCTGATGCAAATAGTGATAGGGTAACAATTATAAAACCAATAATAAAAGGATTTAAAACAATTAATACATTACGCAAAAATAACACAAAAATTGTAGCTGAATTACCACAAGCTGCATAATGGAAAAAGGCAGATATATTCTGTCTTTTCTCTATTTAAAATTAAAAAAAGGAAGGAAAATACATATGAAAATTAAAAGTTTATTAGTTATGCCAGGAAAGGAAGTACAAACTGTCAGAATTCCTGCAAGTATAAAATATATAAAAGCTTTTATAGGAGAAGAACTATACAAAGTAAAATTAAATGAAAACACATTACTTATAGCAAATAAAAATGCCCCAATAGATGAATTTAACAGATTATTAGGAGGGAATATTTTACTTGGAACATTCTTAATTATTTCTATAAAAAATAATCGCAGAGTTTCAATGAAGAAAAAAGACATTAGAAAATTTACTTGTATGTTTAAGCTAAGAAAACATCACAAAAAAATAGAACATTACAAAGAAGAATACTTGGAGGAATACTATTCAAATCAAAGAATTATGAAACAAAGAAATGCTGAAAGAAATAAAAGAGAAATATTTAATATAGCAGCATAAATAGAAAGGATGATTTTAAATGAATAAATTTTTAGTAATGATTATTTTGAAACCAGACATAAAAGAAAATAGAATTAATACTGTACAGAGCTCTATTTTGAATCTATTTGAACAAAGCACTAAGGTCAAAAAAGTGTGGTATCTTGGAAGAAAAAAACTTGATTTTAAAAATAAAAGATATGCTGAAGGAATATATTTAAAACTTGATATTTCCGCACATTCAAAAAGAATTGAACAGATAAGAAATGAGTTAAGAAAAAATCAAGATATTTTATCTTCTGTCATTATGAATAATGAGAGTGAAAAAAAGTCTAAGTTACCATCAATTAAAATTAGAAAGCTACCTTTTTACAAAAATATATCAATTAACAATATATCAGTAAATAGTTATGGCAAAAAAGTATATATGCTTATAAGCAAAAATGTTAAATTACCATTTGCAGAATCAGATATTATTGCAATTAGCAAAGACGAAAACAAAGTTTTATCAATGGCCAATAAAAAATTACAAGAATATATTTATGTAAAAGGCTTTCGCACTTTGAAACATTTTAAAGTTATAAAAGAAGTTGAAAATGAGCTTAGAAAAACTAGAAAAGTTCAATTTTCACTAGATACAAACCCTAATATAGGACAAGAACTAATAATTCAAGAAAGATACTTAATTTAAGAAAGGATGGAAATTATTATGAACAAATATGAAACAATTTTTTTAATATCAAATCAAATTACAGAGGAACAAAGAAAAAGTATAATTACTAAAATTGCAGAACTTATCTCTAAAAATGGAACTATTACTAATAAGGAAGAATTGGGAGAAAAAAAGCTTGCATATGAAATTAGAAAACATACACAAGCATTTTACTATATTATAAATTTCGAATCTGAGGCAGCTTTTGTATATGAGTTAGAACGTAATTATAGGATTATCGATGAAATACTAAAATTTATTGTTGTGAGACAAGACGATTAGAAAGGAAGGTAAAAATTATGAATAAAGTAATATTATTGGGAAGGCTTACAAAAGCTCCAGAAATACGATTTTCACAAAAGAATCAAAATAAAATCGCAAATTATACACTTGCAGTAAATAGAAAATATGTAGCACAGGGAGAAGAAAGACAAACTGATTTTATAAATATAGTTGCATATTCAAAGCTAGCTGAATTTTCAGAAAAATACTTAAAACAGGGCTTACAGATATGCGTTTGTGGAAGAATACAAACTCGTACATATGAGGACAATAATGGAATAAAGCGTTATGTTACAGAAATTATTGCTGAAGAAATAGATTTTGCAGATAGTTTCAAAAAGCAAGAACCAGATGAAAGTATTTTGAATAGTAGCACTCCAGCGAATACTAATAATATACAAACAGAAAATAGTGAGAACTCTGATGATTTTGCTTTAGCTTCAGATGATCTCCCATTTTAGAAAAAGAAAGGAATAAAGAATGGATAATATAAAATATAAAAAATATACAAAAAATGAATTATTAAAAATTTTAAAAAATGATGGAATTTTATTTGTAAAAACCAGTTTAGATGATCGCTACATAATAAAAAAGAATGATTTAGCAGATTTTATTATTCTTGAAGCCCAAAGAACTGGACATGCTGCTGAAATGTATTTTTTTATGCCGAGTATTTCCGGTGCTGTTATAACTACTTATGGATGGTTTTTAAATAAAGCAAATCCTATTTTAAGGGAAGAAATCATTAATAGGTTAGTACTATTACAAACAACAAATAAAAAGCCTAAAAATGTCAAAGTTTTTGATACAGATATATTCTACAAGATGATCGATAACAATGAAGTTGGTAACGATATTGAAAACTACAATGAACTTTATAAAAAAATATGAAAAAGCATAAAGTGTCTATAATTAAGGATTGGAGGAATATAAAAATGGAAACAAATATTATAAGTGTTAAATACGAAGATAACTTTGAGCCTAAAACATTTGGTGGAAAGGCTTATAGTTATTATACAGCTACAAAGGTAGAAATTGGCGACTTAGTTGTTGCACCCACAGCATATGGAGATAAAATTGCAAGAGTATCTGAAATCAATATACCGGAAGAAAAAATACAATCAATAAAACCATATTTAAAAACAATCACACTAAAAATAGACAAAGAAAAATACTTACAATCAGAACAAGTATTGGAAGAAGCTGCATAATTTATGACAGGTAATGAAGTTACTAATATCCTAGTATCTAAATTATTAGATATGGGATTTATCGTACATCGTTATAATTCACATTCTACTAGTTCAATATATTTAAAACTTGACTATGGGCTTTCTTGTGGGATTCGCATCGCAGATCATCCAGGAAAGAAAAAATATAGTTACAGATTTAATGTGATAAAAGATTATGTTGGAAATAAGGTCATTTTAAAAGATGGCCTTATTTGTCGTTTTTATGATTTTAATGAGCTAGATAGTGTGTTAAATGCAGTACAACAAGAAAAGCAACAGAAACTTAATAAATATGGATTAAAAAACTATCAAAGGTATATGGAAAAAGAAAAAAATGAAAATGAACTTTTTAAAAGGTTCAAAAAAGCTTCATAAAATTGAAAGGAGAATCAAAAAATGGAAGGATTAGAAAGATTAGAAAATGAAGTATTAGAAATGAATAATTGTAATATTTCAGCTATTTTCGATTATTTAAAAACAAGAACAGATCTATACGAGAAATTTAATAATAAGGAGAAATCCATACATCAAATGTATGAGTTCATATATGAAAAAGCAAGAAAACAAAAAGTAGATAATGTTGCAATGATAAGTGATAGAGTTGTTTATTTATGGGCTGTTACCTATTTCCTTAAAAGTAATGATGAACTAGAATTAAAAGAAAAACGCGTAATGCCACCTACTTCTGCTGAAGTAATAAAAGAAAATGAAAAAAAGACTAAAAAAGAAGAAACAAAATCTGAAGAAAAAAAACTAGAAGATAATCAAATTACTCTATTTCAGGAGGTGTCAAAATAATGGGTTATATTAAAATTGCACACAGAGAAATTTTAAGACAGATAGATAAATATTCAAATCTTCCAAATGGTTGGGATAAATTCGTAGATAAACAAGCTGAATATCATAATTTGATTATAAAATCAAAAAAAAATCAGTGTTATTGTACTAATTGCAAAAATACTTTTATTAGCAAAAATAAAGTTAATCAAGAGATTAAATGTCCTAATTGCCATAACAAATACTTAATTAAAAGAAGTAATTTACGACATTATCAATTTAAGGATTATTTATCTATTTTAGATAAAGCAAATGATACTTTTATAGTTAGATATTTTGAATTAAAAACAACAATAGATGCACTACATGAACATCATTCATCAGTTGTAGAGTTTGCAAGAGAAATACCTAATAATAATTGGCATAGAGATGTTTTTGTAAACGAAAGAGTCTCAAAGTGTCAAGGCTGTATTTATATATATCATGGAGATAGTAACTATTTTTATCCAGTAAAATGGAGAGAATATACTAGAAATTACTCTTTAATAGATTATTCAATAGTATTTCCTAGTAATATAAAAAAATTACTTAAAAATACTATATATCAATATTCTTGTATATGGGATATAGCAAAACATTGCACATATATTGATTTGCCTAAGTTTATATCAAATAAATATGATATAGGTAAAACAGAATTATTAGCAAAGATGAAGTTATATAATTTAGCATTAAGGGCCGATGAGTTTAGAAATAAAGGAAGTTTTCGAGAAATCTTTGGGGTTTCAAAAGATTATTACCCATTTATGAAAAAAAATAATATTACATATTTACAATTAAAGCTATTGAGATTGTTAGGAGAAAAAGACATTCAAAAAATTAGATATTTACAACATTTTGTAAGCTATGGCGATAGTATAAGTGATTTAGAAGAAATTTCAAATTATATTAGTTTGAATCGTTTTATAAAATATGCCAAAATGCACCATAGAAAAGTGAAGACATATTTATACAAAGATTATTTAAGATTTGCAAAAATGCTTGGGTTAGACCTGAAAAATAATAAATATGCTTTTCCTACAAACTTAAAAGAAGAACATGATAAATTAGAAAAACAATTTGAAATACAAAGTAAAACTATTATTAAAAAAGCAATTATTAAACGAAATAAAGAACTATCGGTAAATAAATATAAGAATAACAAATTTATTATATTGCCTGCTCCTTCATTAAAATCATTAGAAGATGAAAGTAAACAACAAAGTAACTGTGTCAGAACATATGCTGAAAAATATGCTAATGGAAGTTGTGATATTTATTTTATGAGAGATGTTAAAAAGCCTAAAGAATCACTTGTTACAGTTGAAGTTAAAAAAAATAGGATTGTGCAAAGTAGAATAAAACACAATGACGATCCTAATGAAAACCAACTGATCTTTTTAAGAGAATGGGAAAAAAATATATTAAGAAAGGTGGCATAATTTATGAAAAAACACAGAAAAAATAATTCTCAAAACAAAACAAAGGAAATATTTGATAGAGTTGTTGAAAATTTACAAACTATTATCAATAATGGAGATTATGAGAAGTTTTTAAAATTTCAAAAAAATTTTAAGGACTATAGTTTTAATAACCTCATTCTAATTTTTAGTCAATTTCCAGATGCTACAAAAGTTGCTCGGTAAAGCTACATGGTTAAAACTAAAAAGAGAACTTACAGAAGATGCTAAAAAAATATGGATAGTAGCACCTATTCCTAGAAAGTATAATAAAAAAGTAAAAGCTATTGAAGATGGCGAAGAAATAGAGAAAATCGAAACAGTAAAATATAATGATTATAGATATGTGTATGTTTATGATATATCTCATACTACTGGGAAAGCTGTACCATTACAATCTGAAAAAATAAATTGTGATGATAAGGCTTATTTTTATGATAAATTAAAAAAATTTAGCAAGTTCCCAGTTATAGAGAAAGAGTTATTTGGAGGCACATTAGGCTATTATAGTGAAAAAGAAAATTTAATTGCTATAAAAAATACCTTATCTATAAATGATAAAGCATCAGTTTTATTACATGAAATAGCACATAGCCTATATGATGATTTTGACTATTCAAAAGATAGAGCTTTATCTGAAGTATTTGTTGAATCAGTTGCCTATATTGTAGCTGATTATTTTGGATTAGATACTTCGCATTGTAGTTTTAATTATATTATTAAATGGGCTAAGGGTGAAACTAAAACAGTTATTGAATTAGGTGGAAAGATACAAAAATGCTCAAATGAATTTATAGAAAAATTAGAGAACTTTGAAATACAAAAGTTACAGCTTGCAGCATAGAAAGGAGTTTTAAAAGTGAAAAAGGTTACAAAACAAAATATGTTAAGGTATTTAGATATGCGAGAAGAATACAAACAAACTCATAATAAAGAGCTACTAAAAAAAATAAACAAATTTATAGAAGAAGTTATAAATAAAGATAAACATTATTATAGCAAACTTAAAAGTTATAATTTTAGTAGTGAGCAAATAAAAAAATGTATTTGATGAAAGAAAGCAATATAAAACTAAAAATATAGAAAAGAGGTAAATATTTATGCAAAATAAAAAATAATATGAAGGGAAAGTTAAATATGGATATATTAGATTACAAAGAAGTAAAAAAACATATAGACATTTTAAATGTAGCATACCAGCTATGCTTAGAAATAGTTGAGGAAAAAGGATTTGAAACGAGAGCAATTTGTCCATTTTGTCGGATACAATAAATTAAGCAAAGTGCCTACAATGAGTTTAAATACAAGAGATAATAAATATTGTTGTACTCGCTGTGGTGCAGGTCGGATATTCTATTGGTTTATATGCTAGAGTTCGAGGAATAGATACTAAAAAAGCATATAAGGAGTTACTTGAAAGAGAATGTTATTCACAAAATAGATCCCCTATTGAAATTAGCCCTATAAATCTTCTTGCTGATATTGAATTAAGAGATGCAGTTTATAGAGACTTTCTAAATATGTTAAAATTAGAAGGACAACATAAGCAGTATTTAAAAAGACTGGGTTTGTTAAACAGCTCGATAGATGCAGGTTTATATAGGACAATTCCTAAAAATTATATCAAAAGAAGACTTGTAGGTTCAGAATTATCAAAGAAATATAATCTCGCAGGAATACCTGGATTTTTTCAAGAAGAAGATTTTAAATGGTGTTTTAATAGATATAATGGTTTTTTTGTACCAGTATTTGACCAAAATGGATATATTCAGGGGTTATCAGTTCATTTAGATAAGCCTTTTAATAATAATCAAGACATATGGTTTTCAAGTAATAATAGAATTAATGGAACAAATGCCAAAAGTTGGATTATGAAAAATAATATATACTATGATTCTACTAGTGTAATAATTACTGACAATTTTCTTTTAGGAAACTTAATTAAAGAAACTCTAAATGCTCCAATGTTAGCATTTCAAAATATTTCTAATTCATATATGATTTTAAAAGAAATTGAAAAAACAAACATTAGAAATATTGTTTTTGTAATTAGATTAACACAAGCAGATGAAAATTTAGATTATATTATTAATCGTATATTTAGAGATTTGATACCACTAGGTTATAATTTAGATATTAAGTATATAAAGAATTATAAAGATTTTTTTGATGAAGATTTTAATGTGGCATACACATTAAAAAAAGTGGCATAAAAATAAAAAAGATTACTGTTAAAAAAATAACGGTAATCTTTTTTATTTTAGTTCATTTTTTATAAGTGTAACATAGTTTTCTAACAAATCATTTGTAGTAATACCCAAAATTTCTGCTATAGCACATAGTTCATAATCAGTAATTGTTCTTTTTCCTGATTCTATAGAAAAAATTGCTTGCCTATGTATATCTAAACCAAGCATTATTAGTTTATCAGATAACTGTTGAGCTGATAATCCCTTTTTTAATCTATAATAATTAATATTAGTTCCAGTTACATTTAATTTCCCATCTAAAATAGAATATTTATTTCTACTATTCATAATTAAACTCCTTCTATAATGTATTGATTTTACCATTTTTTTATGTTATTATTGAAAGGTCAATCGTTCAAAACTATTAAATGAATAAATTAATATAAAGAGAAGGAGGTATATATGAAAAGTTTAGCTGAATTGAAAAGAGTTATTACTGAAAAACGAGACATATTACATTTATCAATAAAAAATAATGAACCTAAAGATATATTGTATGAAAAAAATATTGCTGTTGATGAAGCTATTAATGAATACTTTAGAGCTATAGAATATTTTAAATCGGAAAAAGAAAAATTGATGAATGTTTATGGCGAGATGTTAAATACAGTGTTTAAAGATGAAGTGATTAACAGAATTAAAAGTGATGTGAAAAAAGATTTTCCTGAAATTTTAGATGAAGAATTAGATCATTTTTCTAACAATGTTTATGTTTATGCTGTATTACAGGCTCATAATGTAGATAAAAATAAAATATTCGGCATTTTAAATAATCTAAATAATTTATATGTTGATTCTATGCAAGAAGATGGAATTGTAAAAAATAAGGTTATAACAGAACAAGATATAGATTACTACAAATCAATTAATAAAAAGTATTTAGAAATTGTAAAAGAAAGAATAAATTAGTAATTTATAACGATTTTTTCAATCGTGTTTTTATTTATCTCTATTATTCCTATTAGGAATAATATTTCGTAACCAACAGACAATAATAAAAAAGCGACATTTATGGAATAATACTGATAGGAGTTTTTAAAATTCCTGTTAGTGTTGGAGGAATATATTATGAATGGAAAAGAATATAATGATTGGAAAAATTTTGGTGCAAGAGTAAAAAAAGCAAGAAATAGTTTAGGGATGACGGTAGAAAAATTGGCTGAAAAATCTGATAGAACAGAAAATTTTATAAATAGGATAGAAAGTGGTAAGAAGAGCTGTAGTATTCATACATTATATCAATTTAGTAAAGCTATGAATGTTTCTTCTGACATTTTGCTATTTGGTGAATATATGGAAAAGGAAAATAAAGAATATTCGGATAGAGAGATAATTAATAACCTTCTTGATAGGTGTGATGAGAAACAGTTAAGGATTGTAAAAGAAATATTAGTAGCAATATGTCCTAATTTTGCGGATTTCGAAAAATAATAAAAATTTATATGATAATTCTATTTTTCTTATATTTTCATTATTTTATTAATTATCTATATATGAGATTTTACTATTTGAATGTATGATAATTTATAATTTAGGAGGTATATATGAAAGAATATAAGAAAATACTAGAAGATTTATATAATGGAAGAATTAAACCATCACAAGATGAGATTAAATCAGAGGAATATGCAAGAATTAGGAAAGAAAGTATAGAATTATCAAATAAAATATTGAGCAGTTTAAATAATCAAGACAAAGAGATATATAATAAATATATGGAATTACAAACGCAATTACAAAGTATTGATTCAGAAATTCAATTTATAAAAGGTTTTTCACTTGGAGTTAAGTTAATTTTGGGTTCATTAGAAGTGTAAAACTAAAAATATAAAAGCGAAGAATAAAACTTGTTTTTATTCCTCGCTTTTTTTGCTTTCATAACTTGAATTCATTTGCTCAATCATTTTAATAATTAAATCTCTATCTCTTTTATTTAAAGAATAATATCCTATTAATTCAGAATCTATTTTTAAATCTTTATCTATGTTTAAGTAGTCTTGCAGTATATAAGTTGGAGTAATTTCATATATATTACATAAATTTATTAATGTTTTTATACTACCTATTGTTTTATCTCTTTCAAGATCAGAAAGGTATCGTGGACCTAGATCTAATTTTTCGGCAACATATTCTTGAGTAAAACCTTTAGCTTTTCTTGCAGCTTGCCACATTTTACCTAAAAGAATTTCTCTATCATTATCATTCTCATAAATCATAATACAGCCTCCTATATAAGCATATCAAATTTTCAAAAAAATCTTAATGTGTTAATATACGACCTAATGTGGACTAAAACTTGAAAAAAATTCTTTTTTGTGTTAGACTTTACATGAAATATATTATCTAGGAGTATTTATGGAACACGAGTTTGCAAAATTATTAGATGAATTTCTAATTAACGAAGAAAGTTATATAAAAAGAATTCAAAAAGACGCATTTACTAAAAAGAATTTTAAGTTTTTTATGTCAGCACTCATACATTCAGTATATCAAAATGATGAAGATAATTTTTTGAAACTATGGTGTTTTTTAATTGTCAATGATTTGGCAGATATACAGTATTTATTTTTTGCATCTAATATAAATTTTATACAAAGGATAAAAAAACAATTTGATGAATTTTTTAGAAATATAAAAATAGACAATATTTCGACAAAAAATTTAAAGATTATGTGATATTATCAAAAAAAACGGGAGGAAATATAATGATATTTGATTTATCAACTCCACAAAAAAGTATATGGATTACAGAGCAATTTTATAAAGATACAAATATAAATAATATAACTGGCTATTTTAATATAGCAGGTCAAATAAATGAACAACTACTAGTTAAGTCAATAAATATTTTTATTGAAAATAATGAAATTTTACGTGCCAGATTCTTTTTAAATGAAGAGGGTAAAATACAACAAAAGTTTTTAAATTATGAAGAAGAAAAAATAGAGATTATAGATTTAAAAACCGAAGTAGAATTAGAAAACTTAAAAGTAGCAATCTCTAAACGTAATTTTGAAGTATTACAAAATAAACTATATTCTTTTTATATATACAACTTGAATAATAAAAGTGGAGGAATAATTTTTTCGGCACATCATTTAATATGGGATGCTTGGTCAATGTCATTATTAATAAATGATATTGCAAACATATACTATAGTTTGATTAATAATGAGCAAGTTAATAATTCAATAATTAGACCTTCATATAAAGAATATATATATAAAGAAAAAAAATATTTAGAAGATGCTAAAAGAGCAAAAGATGAAGAATATTGGACGAAAATCTTTTCAGAGGAAATATTTATAGAAAATAAGGAGGTTTCTGAAGAGAATATTGAAGCTAGAAGAAAAGAATTTATTTTAGATTCAAAAATGGTAAATAAGTTTAAAAATATAGATAAATCATTCTTGAATATATTTATATCAGCTTTATCAATATATTTTTCTAAAATATATAACATACAAAATATGTTATTTGGACTACCATTATTAAATCGATCTAATTATTTTGAAAAGCAAATTGTAGGTATGTTTGTAAATACAGTACCTTTTAGAATTGATATAAATAAAGAAACTACTTTTAAAGATTTTTTAGATATAAATAAAAAAAATGAGATTAATTTATTTAGACATCAAAGGCTATCTTATGAAAAGATATTTAAAATAGCAAAAGAAAAAAATTCTAATATTAAAAGTTTATTTGACATCGTTGTATCATATCAAAATGCAAGAGATAATAGACAATCATCTAATTTAGATTACAATACAGGTTGGATTTTTAACAAATGTTTATCAAATTCATTGGATATACATTTAACTGATTTAGATGATACTGGAGAACTGAAGATTTTTTATGACTATCAAACGTGTAAATATTCTGAAAAAGATATATCAAATATGCATGATAGAATTATGCATATTTTAGAACAAGTTTTGAAAAATAAAGACATTCTAATTAGAGATATAGAAATTGTAACTTTAAAAGAAAAAGAAGAATTGATGGAAATAAATAACCTTAAAATTCCTTATGATAAAAAGAAAAGCATTATAGATTTATTTAAAATACAAGTAAAAGAACGACCAAATGAAACTGCAATAATATTTGAAGATGAACAAATTACATATAAAGAATTAGATATAGAATCTGATAAATATGCTCAAGTTTTAATAGATAACAATGTAAATATTGGAGATATTGTTGGAGTATATCTCCCAAAATCGTTACAATTATTTATAGCAATTATAGGAATATTAAAAGCTGGTGCAATATATTTACCGATAGACATTAGCTTTCCAAATACAAGAGTGAACTATATGCTAAAAGATTCAAAGTCTAAAATTTGTATAACAACTGAAGATATTTTCAAAAATATTTCAACTGATATAAAGATACTTAACATAGAAAAACTTGAAAAAAATACAGATTTAAAAGGATATGCTAGCAGGGACATAAATGGAACAAATCGGATGTTATATTATATATACTTCTGGGTCAACAGGTGAACCAAAAGGTGTCTTGACAAACCATAGTAACGTTATTAATTATGTTTATGCATTTCAAAATGAATTTAAACTTGGTAAAGAGGATGTTGTTTTACAGCAATTTTCTCCTTCATTTGATGCATTTGTTGAAGAATTTTATCCAGCTTTATTAAATGGAATAAAGATTGTTTCCGTATCTAAGGACACAATTTATAATTTGTCAAAATTAGAAAAAATCATAAATGAAAACAGAGTGACTTTAATAAGTTGTGCTCCGTTATTATTGAATGAGTTAAATCAGTTGTCAACACTAAAAAACGTTAGAACATTTATTAGTGGAGGAGACATACTAAAAAGAGAATATTTTGCAAATTTAATAAAATTTGCAAATGTATATAACACTTATCGGGCCAACTGAAACGACAGTATGCTCAACATATCATAAATGCAATAAATGTGAAAGTGTAAATATACCAATAGGTAAGACCATTGCTAACTATAAAAATTATATAATGTCGGAAGATAATCAGCTTCTTCCTAAAGGATGTATCGGAGAACTTTGCATTGGAGGAGCTGGATTATCAAGTGGATATATAAATAATAAAAAACTAACAGAAGAAAAATTTGTGTTTAATAAATCCATAAATGAAATGGTATATAAAACAGGAGATTTATGTAGGCTAAATAATAATAATGAAATAGAATTCTGTGGTAGAAAGGATAAACAATTAAAGATACGAGGTTATAGAGTTAGTCTAATAGAAATAGAGAAAATGATTAATCAGTATCCAGGAATAAATAATTCTGTTGTAATTGATTTTGAAGATGATACAGGAAAGAAGTTGCTTTGTGCATATTATACTTCTATGATTAATTTAACAATAAAAGAAATAAAAGAATATCTAAAAAAAGTATTACCTTCCTATATGATACCAACACTTTATATAAAAATAGATAATATTCCTGTAAATACAAGTGGAAAAATAGATAAGAATAAATTACCAAATCCAAAGGAATATATATCAAGGCAAAAGGCAGAAACTTATATAAAACCAAATACCAAAACAGAGAAAGAGTTAGAAAAATATTGGAAAGATATCCTTGGATTAAAAAGGATAAGTATAGATTCAGATATATTTGAATTGGGGGCAGACTCATTATCTATAATAGAATTTCAAACAATAACATTTGAAAAAAAATGGAATATCAGCTCGCAAGATATTTATAATAATCCTACAATAAAAGAGCTTGCTATAAGAATTGATGAACAGAAAGAAAATAGAACTGTAGAGGGTGCAAATTATAAGGAAATAGATATAAGAAATATTACATTACCAAAAGCAAAAAACAAAGTAAATAACATATTATTAACTGGAGCTACAGGATACTTAGGAATACATATTTTAAATGAGATATTAAAAAATACTTCTATAAAAGTATATTGCTTAGTGAGAGGAAATGAAGACAAATTTATTCAAAAGAGATTAGATGATTTATATAAATTTTATTTTAATGAAAGTATCACTAGTAATAAGAAAGTGCAAATAATAAATGGTGATATAACAAAACAACACTTGGGCTGGGATGAATCTATATATAATGAAATGGCTAAAAAAGTTGATGTGGTAATCCATACAGCTGCAACAGTAAAACATTATGGAAATAAAGAAATTTTTAAAAATATAAATGTTGTAGGTACTCAAAATATTATAGACTTTTGTTTGCTATCAAATAGTAAATTACATTATATGTCTACTATAAGTATATCTGGTCAAAGCACAGAAAATAAAAATGAAGAGTATTTTACAGAAAAAGATTTCTGGATAGGACAAAATTATAATGAAAATGTATATGTAGAAAGTAAATTTGAAGCAGAATATTTAGTTTTGAAAAACATTTTAAAGAATAATCTATATGCTAAAATATATCGAATTGGAAATTTGACAGGAAGATTTAAAGATGGTTTATTTCAAAAAAATATAGAAAGTAACGCTTTTTATACTAAATTAAAAACAATCATAGAATTTAAAAAAATTCCTGAAGATATTGTTGATATAAATGTGGATTTCACTCCTGTTGATTTAGCAAGTGAAGCTATAGTAAAGCTTATCTTTAATGATAGTAGCGAACAAATAATTTATCATTTATATAATGAAAACATGATAAGCATTGGAAATTTAGTATTAATACTAAATAAATTAGGACATAATATTCAGACTGTAGCTGAAAAAGATTTTGAAGAAATAAACGATAAAAAAGCAAAGACTTTTATTTATGATATTTACTCCATAAGAATCAAGAGAAATATTGAAATACTCAATAATATTACTCAAAAATCATTAAGCAAAGTAAATTTTAAGTGGAATATTATAAATAAAGAGTATATAGAAAAGATTATAAATTATATGAAAAAAATAAAATTTATATAAGAAAGAGAAATAAATATGAAAATAAAACCATCAAACAAAATAATAATTATATTTACAATAACAGTAATAATTATTGGAATAATATTTTTTCCTATTCTTCCAAGATTATTAAATTATCCACCAGATTCCATAAATAATGAATTTCAAAGAAATATAGATTTAGGAATACTATATACCGAACAATATATATTAATTATATTTTTATGTTTTTTAATAGGTTTAATTGCAATAAAACTTTCAACCAAAATATTAGATATAAATGAAGATAAAGATTTTAGTAAATATAATAAAGACAATACAAAGATAATTGGAAAGATATTTAATTTACCATACAAAATATATTTAATACATTTACTTATTCCGTCTATTGCTATTATTAGTTTATATGCAATATCAGAAGGTAGTATTAATATAGGAACATTGAAAATTGCTCTATTGATAGTTACTATTGAAACATTAATAGCATTAGTTGTATTTATATATTGTAAAAATTTAATATCAAAAATTTTAGAAAGAAATAATATAAATGAAAAATATATAAATAAGTTTTCATCATTAAAAACAAAAATTTTTATTATTATATTACCTATGATACTAGTAGCATTAGTTTTCACAAGTTTGCTAGGATATTCAAGAATTGTTGAAGAGAAAAGCCAGTATATGTATTTGAGTAATGAAATGATATTAGAAGAAAATTTTACAAAGAAGGATTATACATTAAATGAAGTAGAAACAATTTTAGAAAATATAAAACTATTACAAGATGACGATACACAATTTATAATATATGAGGATGGAGATTATACAACATTAAACAAAAAAAATTTAAGTGATTTTTTTATAAAATATACATTACAAAAATCTGAAAATCAAAGAAATAGAACCTATGAAACATATGGAATAGATATACAAGGAGCTGTAAAACAAATCAATATAGATGGCAGTAAAGCATATATAGGAATAGCTTTTAATATAGTAACAGATAGTACCTTAATATATTTCCTTGTTGGAATTGTGATTTTATTTTTGATAAATTGTATTGTTTTATATTATATAGCAAAATCTTTAGCAGATGACACAAGGAAAGTGTCAGAGGCACTAAATAATATTGTTAAAAATAAAAATAAAAAGCAAAAAAAACATTTACCAATTACCTCGAATGATGAAATCGCTCAATTAGTTATAGCATTTAATAAAATACAAGATATAACTGATAACTATATTGAAGAGATAGAAAACAATCAATATGTGATGCAAAGGCAAGCACAATTTTCTATATTAGGAGAATTTGCTGGTGGCATAGCTCATGATTTGAATTCACCACTATCTGCTATGCAATTAGACATTGGAATGCTAAAAGATGATATTTTACCTTCAAAAATTCAGGCAGAGCCAGAAATTAAGGAGATATTGCAAGATGTATTAAATAATATTGATAAAAGTATAGAGAAAATGAGTAAAACAATTGCAGGAGTTAGAAATCAGATAAGATCTACCGCTGATACAGAGAAGGAAAGGTTTTCTTTTGTAGAACTAATTGAGGGAATCGAAATACTCTTTGGAAGTCTTTTAAGAAAAAATAATTGTCAATTAATATATGATAAAAGTAAGGATTATTACTTGTATGGAGAAAAGAATAAATTAGATAGAGTAATTGGAAATGTTATAAAAAATAGTATAGATGCTTATATTGAAAAAGAGAAAAAAGGTAAAATTGAAGTTTCTATAAGTAAAAATGATAAAGAATATATAATAAAAATAGCAGATGAAGCAGGTGGTATTCCTAATGAAATAAAAGATACTCTTTTTAAAGAAATGAGAACTACCAAGGGTGAAAATGGCACAGGCTTTGGTTTATATTATTCAAATACAATTATAGAAAGTAGTTTTAAAGGAACTATAACCTTTGAAACAAAAGAAAATGTAGGCACAACATTTTATATAAATTTACCATTAAAATATAATAATAAGGAGGAAAATTAAATGGAAAAGTTTAGTTACAAGGATGCTAAAATTTTAGTTGTTGATGATGTAGAGGAAGTATTAAATTCTACAAAGAATTGTTTAAAATTACAGGGAATGCAAGTCGAATGCTTATCAAATCCTATAGAAGCACTGGAATATTTAAAAAATAATAGAGTTGACGTTTTATTATTAGACTTTTTTATGCCAGAAATGAATGGAGATGAATTTATTAGTGAGTTAAGAAAGTTTGATAATGAAACTGTTGTAATTTTAAGAACAGGATATTCAGATAAAGTTCCACCTTTAGAGATAATAGATGAATTAAATATACAAGGATATATTGATAAAATAAAGGGAAAAGATGAGTTGATTTTATTAACAAAATCTGCAATAAAAACATCATTTTTAAATAGAACTATAAAAAAACAAGAACGTATGATTGAAGCCGAACAGTATAGAAATGAATTTTTTGGCAAGTTTTTATATAGATTTATTGGTGAAGTTAGAGAAAGAGTTTTTGTTATTGGAGGTTTAATAGATAGTGTAACTGTTGATGAACAAGGACTATCATTGGAAGAAAAGAAACAATATTCACAACATATAAAAGAAGCAATAGGAAAGTTAATGAAAATCGTAGAGAGCTTGGAGATTGAAAAAATTTCAATGTTAACAGTTTCTACATTAGAAGATATTTTAAATTCATTGTTTGCTATTAGTTTAGAAGCAAACAAGGCAAACTTGAAATTTAAGTATGATAATGAATATACATCTTTCCAATGTGATCCAAAAACGCTAATATACATATTAGTAGAGATCGTTGAGTATTTATTAAATAATAATATCAAGGAAATTAATATAGATTGTGAAAAACAAAAAGAAATAACAATAATTAAAATTGGCAATATGATTAAAGATGAAAAAGTAATAGCTAAAATAATAAGTATATCATGTATTGATAATAAAATAAGAATTATAAAAGAATTAAATCAAGTTAAAATCGAAGTTAATTCATAATAAAAGGAGCAATTATGATGGGAGAAAATAATGAAACAATTAATCTAATAGATAGTTATTCGGTTTGTATTAATAAAAATATAAATGAAATTGTAAGAAGTATAAAAACAGATATTACGATAGTATATTTTAATGATATTTTTTCTACAAACGATGAGATACTTGATATGTTAGAAAATAAACTAATAAAAAAAGTTATTATCGTATCTAAAAACTCTAAAAAAATAAATGATAAAAAATTAATTTTTGCTTCTAAGATAAATGCTAACATAATAAAAAAAGCAACTAAAAACATAATTATAGTTTCAAAGCTAAATGATGATTATTCATTCTCAAAATATATTATTAAAAATATAGAAAAACTATTTATATTATCAAATAAATTTAAAAAAAATTTAGAATTTAATTACTTAAAAAGAAAAATAATAGCTTTACTTTATTGTAACAATTCAATTTATCTTAATGATATATTAAATGCTCTAAAAGTAATATTGTTGCCCACAAGAGAAAAGAAAAATGAATTTATTTATGATACAGTATGTACATATTTGGATAATGAATTTAAAAAATGCAATATATGTGATTTTAAAAATGATCAATGTGTAGCAAATCGAGCGGGTCGTTGCGGTAAGCATACTACAATGGGATGTTGTTATTCTTTTGATTATGCTAGTATATATGAACCTAGATTAGTTAAAAACGTAAAATTATGCAAATACATGAAAAATAAATCATGTTCAACCAGTAATATTTCATGCAAGTTATTTACATGTACTTATTTGAGAGAAAAAAACATTAAATTTGATACTCGTAAAATTTTGTTATTAGACTGTTTTTTTAATAGTAAACAACATGAAGTTATAAGATCAAATTTCTTTAGGAGTAGAGAAGAAATATTAAATAAATTATTAGAAAAAAATCATGATACATATTTGTGGTTTTACATGTTTAGAAAATATGCAATAAAAAATTGAAAGAAATAGGGCTACAGAAAGTGGCCCTATTTTTATCTTTTTAATTTTTCTTTTAAATCGTAAAAATTTTTCCTAAATAAAGAATAAATACTCATATCGTGGTATTTCCTGTTGTAATATCTATAATCTTTTAGCGTACCTTCTAATTTAAAACCAGCATTCTTCAAAACATTTTTACTTATAGTATTATAGTCAAAAATAGAGCAATAAATTTTCCTTATAGGATAATATTTAAAAAGATAATCAAAGAAGATAAAACCTGTAATAGCAACATTAATTCCTTTCCTTGATTTTTCATTCAAGTATATAGAAAAGTAAATGTGATCGTTTTGCTTATCATAATTATATGTATATATGAATCCAATAGGGAGATTATAAACATTATCGATTATTATCATAAAATCATGAAAATTGCAATCAATATTTTTGTGTAAATAATTCCAGAATTCATCTTTTGAAATTATTATAAAATCATTTGTGAACAAAAAACGAGATTCATAATTTTGATAACAACTATATACAAAATCAAAATATGATTTCTCATATTGTTTTAGAGTAATATTTCTCCAACTTAATTTTTTACTTTCCATTTTCTAACACCTCAAAAAATACATTTATATCTAAAGAGAATATGTATTTATCACAATACATATTGTTATAAAATGTATCTTCCACTAGACAAGCTTCCTTTTTAAATCCGACTTTTTTCAATTGTGCGATAAGTTTATTGTCTAATTCTGTACATATTTCAAAATAAATTTTCCTTATTGGAAAGCATGTATATAAATAATTGCAAAACAGGAAGAGAGCTTCATTAAAATAATCGGTATATTTGGAATCCAATTCTGCATCTATACGTATATGTCCATCGGTTTTATTATAATTGTAACTGCAAATGTAGCCAATTATTTGACCACAATTATTTGCTTGAACAAGTAATTTTATATGTATATTGCGTATATTCTTGAATCTTATTCTTGAAATATATGAAAAATAATTTTGACTTGGTATATTGCGTTCATCAATGTTAATTAATGATATATTTACACTTTTCAATGATAATGTTGGATTCATTATGGTATCTCTCCTTTTTTACTTACTGTAATATATTACCATTATAACAAAAAATTGGCGAAAAATCAATATTATTTCCACATAAGTGTTGAAAAGATACTGAAAATGTGATAAAATGTAAAAAATAATATGTTGCTTTTTAGTATATTGGGAGGGGTTTAATGAAATTTTATAGATATTTTTATGATATTAAAGAACCTTTCGCTAAGATAACAGACATAAATAGTTTAGATTGTAAAGATTATTTAGATTTAATACTTGAGAAATCTTTAGCATCCAAAACATATAATGAAAACTATATCAATCAAAGATTATTGACAGAAAAAAAGATGAGAGAAATATTTATTAGAAAAGGTGGAAGACCTCAATTGAAGCACCCACACTATTTAGTTTTAGAAAACTGCGACAATTGGTTTTATAATATTAAAAACTTTTTTGGAAGCATTGTAATAGATTCTTCATTGTTTTCAGAAGATGTAGTTTCATTTACATATGGAGATTCAATGCCCACATTTGATGATACATTTTTTGATGGCAAAGAATATAGAAAAAACTTATACACATTAAATGAAATAAAAGATTTAATTAACAAATATTCCCTACCTCAATTATGGAATCAGAATTGTAAATATGGAATCGAAAATTATATTGAAGTACAAGTATGGTCTGATAATATAATTTCAAAATATAACCTGTTTAATACAAAGGACATTTATACTACATTAGATCTGTTTTATGATTCAGCTATTGAAGGAAATAAATTTTTAAAGACGGTAATAGATACGTTTCCAAAACAAATGTCATTAAAAGAAGCAAAACAAATACTTGAAAAGCAAAACTATAAATATATATGGACTATGTTTAATATTTTCAAAAATATATATTTACCAGACAAAATGCATGGCATTGAACATGCATTTAGAACAGCAATATATATGCTTATGATAGGAGTAATGAAAAAAGTAAATAAGGATTATTTAGAATCAATGATAATTGTGGCATTTGCACATGATATTGGAAGAAAGTATTCATCAAATCAAGATCATGGGTTTATCGGGGCAAATATATTAGAAAAATATTTAAATGCATCTGAATGTAATGTTGAAATTATAAAAAAGGCAATAACAGCACATTCGATTGAAGATTATAATTTGTATATGGATATAAATTGCAAAAATAGTAAGGAAATTCAATTAATAAAATGGTTAAAAGATGTAGATACATTAGATTATATTAGGTTTGGAATTAAAGAATACAATCCAAATTTTATTAGAACAGAGGAAGCACGAAAACTTATAAAGTTAGCGGCTGAATTAAACTTGTATATGGAAAGTTACCCAAAAGATGATTACAAAATATTGAGGTGGGATGATAAAAATGAGTTCAATTCATAGAATAATAAATACTGACAATTTAATAGATTTATATCGATACTCAATTTCAAAATACGATTCATTAAAGGCTTTTCAAATTCTAGGTGATAATATATCATATAGTGCATTTAACAAAGATGTTGAGAAAATGGCAAATTATTTTGAGAATATGAAAAGAAGTGCGATTCAAATAGCTATTGAAAATAGTTATTATTTTGCAGTGGCTTATTTTGCAGTAATTATTTCTAACAATATTGCAGTATTAAGTAATAATAATTTAGAAAAATATGATAATAAAATAAAAATCAAACAGAAAATAACAGAAGAATTAGTTAAAAAGACAATAAGCGATGATAAATCTTATAAAGAATTTAAGTATTATTCAAATTACAATAATCAAGAACCATGTACTATAATTTTTTCTTCAGGAACAACAAAAGAACCAAAGGCGATAATGCTTTCAATGGAAAATATAACAACAAATGTAGTTTCTTGCCTTAATAGAATAATGTATTTACCAACAGATAAATGCATAAATGTTATTCCACAAAATCATATTTTTGGTTTAATGGAGTTATTAACTACAATATATTCAGGAGCAAGTATATGTGTATTGCAATCTAAATATCAATTATTTAATATGATTGATACATATGATCCAAATTATTTAAATTTGCCACCAATATTAGTTGAAAATTTATTGAAGGAAATTAAACAAGGAAACATTAAAGGGAAAAATTTAAGAAGGATTATGTGCGGAGGAGCATATATAGCTGATAAAATCATTAATGAATATAAAAAGTATGGAATAAATATTTATCGTTGTTATGGGCTATCAGAAGCTCCTTGTATAGCTGCAGGAGGAGAATATGAAGAGAATAATGATGGTCTTGGAAAAGTATTAGATTGTAATAGTGTAATTATAGATAAAAATGGTCAAATACTAGTACATGGAAAAAATGTAATGCTAGGATATATAGGTAACATAAAACAACCTTTCGTAACAATAAATCATAGAAAATATTTAAAGACAAACGATATAGGAAAGATTGGAGAAAATGGAAATCTTTATGTTATTGGAAGAATGGATAATATTATATCATTAAAAAATGGAAACAAAATTTTAAAAGAAACAATAGAAAGACGACTATTAGAAATAGAGGGAATAACAGAATGTAGAGCAAATGCTACTAATGAGGACATTTACGTAGAAATTGTAACTGAATTTCCAAAGGATGCAATAAAAAGAATAGTTTTACAAATGCAGTTTCGGAGGAAGTAGAATAAAAGAAGTATATTTTGTAAAGCAAATTGAAAAAAATTTGTTAGGAAAGGTTGTACGACATGAAAGAAAAAATTATCAAAATAATACAAAATAATACATTAAATAAAAATGAAATAAATTTAGAAAGTAAATTAATGGAGGACCTTGAAATTGACTCTTTACAGATGATGGATATTATAATTCAAATAGAAAGGGAATGTAATGTTAAAATTTTATATTATAAACTAAAGAACATTAAGACAGTAAATGACTTGTTAAAATCCATAGAAGAAATTGAATAATAAACGAGAGATTTGAGAGTTATATAGTATATTATTTAAACATTTAAGTGAAAGGAATGAATTAAATATGAAAATGAGATATTATAATGCCAATTCAGATTTTGGAGAGGTATATAGAATTTTTACATCTGAGGAATTAAATCATCTAATAATATGTAGACCGTATCACAATGATACTATTTCATTTCAAAAATGGTTGAATTCATCTTTGGTTGATCAAATTAATGACTTTATGGTTTTTACTGATAATGATACATTTTTAGGATTTGCTTATTCATATGAGTTTCACCCATTAGAGGGGCATACGAGAATGACTGTAGCAGTAAAAAAAGAATATATCTTATCTGGAGTAGGCTGTATGATTGCAACAAAATTTCTCGAATATCTATTTAAGACATATTCGTTACGAAAGGTATATATGCATGTTTATGACTATAATAATAATTCTATAAATTTGTTACAAAAGATAGGATTAACAGAAGAAGCAAAATTGAAAGAGTATCATTACTATAATAATAAATATTATGATATGATTATTTATTCAATTACAAGAAAAGAAAATGAATTATTATTAGGTAAATATATGAAAAAAGGAGGTGAATAAAGTGTCAGAATTAGCAATATTTAATAGAAACATTTTTGACAATCATGTTGAAGAAAGACCAATTTATAATATGGCAAGAGGATGGAATGATTCTGCATCAAGATGGCAAAACTCAACTCGTTCGTGGGTAAACACAGGTGGTGGATACTGGACAAATTCAACTCGTTCATGGGTAAATGATACGAGTGGAGGAAGATGGTCTGACTCTAGCAGAGGCTGGAGTGATAATGCATCAAGGTGGGCTAACTCAACTCGTTCATGGCATAATAGTGGAGGATGGTCTGACTCTGGTAGTGCAACAGGTAAGTAGATTTTTAGGAGGGATATTAGTTGTCATATTCAAATAATAAAGAGGCATATATGGTGTTTGGTTATGCCTGCAATCAAAAGTGCATTTGTTGTCCATGTGATAAACAAAGAGGATTAGAGGCAGTTATTGACTTAGAAGAATTAAAAGACACAGTGGATCATCTATGCGAGATAGGAATAACAGATGTAACAATTTCAGGGGGAGAGCCAACAATATCCCCCTACTTTTTTCAAATGATAGAATACATCCTTGATAAAGGATTAAATATACATATATTATCAAATGGTGAAAAATTTAGCAACAATGAATTTCTTAAAAAGTTCATTGAAGTAATAAATAATAAAAAAACATCAGTTACTGTTACAACTACTTTTCATAGTTATAAAGAATCAGTACACGAAGAACAAAATGGCAGTACAGGTAGTTTTGAGAGATCTATGAATGGATTAAAGCTTTTAGATGAAAATGGCATTAGAGTTTCATTAAAACATTGTATAACACAATATAATTATAAAGATTTAACAAAATTTATTGCACTTATTACAACAAACTTTTCTCCACGAGCTGAAATTCAATTGTGGGGAATTGACTTATGTGGGATAGATAAAGAAACTGCGAATAAATACTTTGTAAGATTTGAAGATATAAAACCATATATGGAAGAAGCATTAGACTATTTTGAAAAAGTAAACATAGACAACAGAAATCAAGTGTTGACAATAAATAATTTACCATTGTGTATGTGCGATTGTTATTATTGGACATATTTTAGTATTCCGCAACAACATTATTATATTGACTATAGTAATGAAAATGAAGAAGAACTAGAATTAAATTATGGAACACTTTCAACTCAATGTAAAGATTGTCCATTTAAGGGGTATTGTAAGGGGACATATATATCTGTTTTTAAAATGTTTGGAGACAATATACTACAAAAACCAAAAAATGAATTAATTATAAATAAATATAAAAGTAAATATATCAGCTATGATAATACAAATATTGATAAATTATTTTTTTCAATTTATGATGGATTTAAACTAACACCTAGAGGCCTATACATTTTTAATAAAAAAAATAACAATGATGTAAACATTAGATTAAAAAGTGAAAATATACTGAAATTATTAAATATTTTTAGTGAAGGGATATCTAAAGAAAGAGCACAAAAGATATTTTCTGATTTAGGATTTAATTTAAATGAATATAATATTATTGAAGAATGGATGATAAAGGGGATATTGGAATGATAAAATGTAATTATATAGAACCTTTTTGTGTAGGAGATATAGAGTTTTTGGGTGCGCATTGTTTTAAATCTAAAAGCAAATCATTATTATTGTCAAAAGAAGGAACATCAATAATTTTATCTAATGATATTATAGATTTAATTTGTAAGCAAGAATTAAGCGATAATATTGGTATTAAGCTATACCAAAGGGGATTTGCAAAATTATTTGGTAAAGAAAGATTTTCAGACACAAAAAATAATAATAATCAACCTACATTTTTTATGATAGATTTTACAACTAAATGTAACTTGAATTGTATTTACTGTTTAAGACATTTTGAAAATGAAGGTAAAAGCATAGATGAGAAGAGTCTTTATAGTATATGTGATTATATAATTAAATATTGTAAAGATCATAATATTCATAATATTAGTTTTCAACCTTGGGGTGGAGAGCCACTTATTGAAATAGATAAAATTGTAAAAAGTAAAAAAAGGTTTGAAAATGCAGGAATAAATGTAAATTATACAATTCAAACAAATGGGTTACTATTGACTAAAGATGTATATAATAAATTAGAAGAAAATAATATTAACTTTGGAATTAGCATTGATGGAACGAAACAAGTACATGATTCACACAGAGTAAACCTTAAAGGAGAAAAAACTTTTGATCAATTGCTAAAAAGAATGCAAGACATAAAGGAAATAAACCCAGAATATGAGTTTTATACATTAAGTGTAAATTCAATGTACACATTGCAAAATATTGAGGAAAGTATAAGGTATTTAGTTGAAGACTTGAAAATTAATCACCTAAAATTTAATCTTGTACATCCAAATGGAGACAACTTTGACTGGAATATGCTAATAAAAGAAGAAGATATGAAAGTATTTGCTGAAAAAGTTTTTAATTCTGTTATTAAAGAGAATCAGAAAGGATACAATGTTATTGAAGCTAATATAAGAACTAGAATAATAAACATTTTAAATCAAGGAGAAATTGATTTATGTCATAGTCGTGGTTGTAGCGGTGGCAGAAAATTTGTATCATTTAGCCAAGAAGGAAATATTTATCCTTGTGAATTGATAGGCAGCGAAATAAATTGTATTGGAAATATATATGATGGTGAGGATTTAGAAGAGTTAATAGAAAAAGCATGTAACTCTAAACCATATTTTAAACCAAAAGAGGATAAAAAATGTGATAGTTGCCCATATTTTTATTTCTGTAGAGGGGGTTGCACTGCAAGTGCAATGTCATATAATAAAAAGCCAGGAGAAATAGATGATATGACTTGTAGGTTTAATTTGGAGATTTATCCATTAATCATTGAACTTATATTAAATGATGAACAAATGGTAAAAAAATTAATAGGCTAAAACTAATCCCAACGAGTTTATCTCGTTGGGATTTTTCTTATTTGTTTTTATTCGTAATTTATTACATTTAATTCTGGATATATAGCATATAAAAAAGGTATTTCACACTCTATATTTTCTAGTTCTTTTTCATCAGAAAAGGCCAAAATTAATTTATCAGCTTTAGGGAGTGATAGGGGATAAGAATTTATAATTTTGACAATTCCTTTTTTATTATCATCATCTGCAACTATTATGTGATACATTGTATTATCTTTAGTTAAAAATGTTATAATTACTGGATTATATCCTAAGTAATATTGTTTTAATTTAGATTTATATTTACACAAAATATCTAGTGCGGTAAGCATCTTTTCATCAATTTTTTTGGTATTATGAACAAATATATTTCCTTTTTTGCTTACCATATTATTATCTAATATACCTTTAAAATTGTTATTTTTATCATTAAATAATATTTGCAAATGTTCTAGTCGACAACATCCAAAGTCTTGTATAAAATTTAATATTTTTGTTTTATCTACCATATAAGATTACCTCCTTAAAATACTCTCATTAAATATCCATATATAAGTTTCTTTGTTTCATTTATTTCAGTTACTTTTATTAATACATTTTGCATATAATGTGGATAATTATTAAATCTTGCAGGAACTCGTACTAAGCAAGATATATTACTTTGGTCTAATTGAATAATAATACCACTATTTTTTTTAGGAAATGCTATTACTTTTCCTGTATATTCTCCATATTCTGAAATGAATTTGCGAATGGATTTATATGGATTAGTTAAAAAACATTTAGCGTCTAATTCGAATATATTATTTTCTATATCGAGAGTTTTAATTTTTACTTTTAAGTAATCTCCTGGAGTATATATATCTTTGCAATTCACGATATAGGTGTGCTGCAAGTTTTCGGCTTTGATAATTACTTCTTTTCCATACATTTCAACTATAATATGTTTTATACCTACAGCAATGACTCGAACTTTTATATTATCATTTAATTTTAGCTTTGGAAGTTCAAGTTTTGCCCTTAAATTCATTGCATCTATTCTACTTGCTATTGCCAAATTTGTCGTTTCATCAATTTCCATTACAATAAAGTCTATTTCAGAACCAAGCATACCTCGAAGCATAGATTTTGTTTGTTTTGATATTCCTAAATGTGAAATTGGAATGAGTACCTTTATATCTTCATACCAAACTATAGCACATGGGATTTTTTCATTTTTTATTTTATAATATTCATCTTCAATGCCTGTAATTTTGCCTGTTATTATTCTTTTTTCTTCTTTGCTTCTAAGAAGTTCCCTAAAATTTAATTCATTCAAGTTATCACCTCCAACTAAAAAAGCACTTACCATTTTAGGTAAATGCAATTTGTTTAGAATTTTATAATATTAATCGTATATCTTTTGAACATACAATATAATCTTTTGTGGTTTTAAGCCCATATTTCTTTTCAATTTCTCTATAAGGTACATCAGTATTTTTTAACATTTCATTTGCAAATTTCATCAATTCAAATTCATAGTCTAATTTTGATTTATTTGGGACTAATTTATTTTTATACATATGATTTAATGTGTCTTTGTAACTTTGTATAAAAATATATATTTGTTTATTATCTGTTATTTTATCATTCAGCATTTGCTGCTTTATATTCTGCAAGTCTGTATAATTAATTGTAAGTATCATATTTGCCTCCTTAAAGTAACTTTTTTATAGCATATCATAAAAATTGATATTTAACAATGCTCAAAAAAATTTAAAAATTATCCCAACTAAGCTTCTCTTTATGATCAGATTGTTGTTGTTCCTTCTTTTTTTCTTTTATTTTTATCTTATCTGGATGATTCTTAGTCCAGTTAGGTTTATAGTCAGAAATAAAACTATCTTTTAATTTCTTTGATAAAGGATGTTCTGTATAAATTACTTTATCTAAAAGTAAAGGCTTATTCCCACGCAAATTAACAATTAGCTTGAAAGTAGGCATTCTTAATATTTCATCTTTATTTAAAAGGTTTCGCTCTATAGTAGATATACTTTTCTGTCCATATTGTTCAATATTTCCCTCTAGGGAATTATCTTTCTTTATTGAAGTGGTTTCAACTGTTGCTACGCCTATTAAATCACAAAAATAAGATGCTGTTAAAATATCCGAGATTCCGCATACTTATTCTAGTATCTGTATTCCCTATAATTTCATCTGATAATCCATCAGGATATCGATTTTCAAACTGACCGCAAGTTTTGAAGTATAGGAATTAGTGCAAGACCGTCTACTACGAACTGTACTAATTTTTTTATTAAAGTCTGGAATTTGACCGTAGATTTGCGAATTCATCCAAAAAGAAAAACACTTCATTTTCACATTTGCCATTTGGTCTTGAATCTGCATATCTAACTAATTTTATAAATAAAAAAGTATAAAATAATGATGCAATAAAATCATAAGAAGAATCCATGTCAGAAGTGATAATATAATAGATACAAGGAATTTTTCCAGGTAATATTAGGTCAATGTCTGTTTCTGAAGTTAATTTTTGTAAATCTTCATTTTGGAACATTTGAAGTCTTGTTCCTAAACCTGTGATTACACTTGCTTTTATTGTATCAGAGCCACTTGCAAATATGTTATATGACATACGAGCTGGACTATCTGGAGATAATTTCTTGAAAATATTATCAATTTCTCCAATATCGCCATTAGCAATATATTTATAGGCATTAGTAAGATTATTTTTATCAGAGATTGTTTCTAAAAAATAAAATTCAAATGCCTTAAGCAAATTTTCTTCAGCTCTTGGCCAAAACTCATCTCCACTTTTTCCATGTCTTTGAGTGTTAGAAATGATTACATTTGCACTAGTTTGAACATCAGTTATGTTTTCATTTTCTTGTAATGGATTCCATCTATCACTATGTCTCATATCTTTTAAATTTAGGACTTTTACAGTATATCCAATATTTCTAAAATAATTTGATGTTTTTCTATAGATTTCTGCTTTTGGATCTGTTACAACTATAGATTTTCGATATTTTGATAATTCCAATAAATTGGTTAATAAAAATCCAATTGTTTTCATGCTACCAGAGCTTCCAAATACACATATATTTTTATTAAAATGACTATTAAATGGAAGCTTTAAAAATCTATTATTATATTTTCCCAGTATTATTCCAGGACTATCAAATGATAAGACATTAGACATTTCTTTTTCACTCATCCAATTTGCGGTTCCATATGTGCCGATCTTCTTTTTTAAAATTAATGCCCTTTATTTCATTTGTATTTTTTCTACAGACAAGTAATATGTCTATAACTATTAAAATCGAAATAAGGGCAAATATGAAGCAAATAAGGGCACATATTTTTATATCTACATTAATACTTTTGCCAAAACATTTTCCAAGTATAAAGATATAATTATTTATGCGTGTATCTAAAAATATATTTAAGATTAAAATAAAAAATAAAAATACATAAAAACATATTTTTTTAATCATATATATTTCGCTCTTTATCAATAAATTCTTCCAAATCTATACAAGAAAATATTGCAGAAGGAAGTTCTTTTTGTATAAGTTCTTTTAGATTACTTGGGCAGATGATATAAGCACTTTTATTTTTATTTTCTCTTAAAAAATATTTTAATCTATTAATCTTTTCGCTGTCTAAAAAGTAAAAATATGATATATATTTATTCTTATAATCACAATAATCACAAAATTTATATTCTGAAAGAAAAACTTTAGTTTTGTATAATTTTTGAACTATTTTTGACCATTCGATTGAGTGAAGTGTTTTAAGTAATTCACGATTTAATTCAGTATCTTCAATAATTAAAACTTGATTATATCCAAATGCAAAATCATTTATATTAATTCTCTTTATATCATTTACAAAAACAATGATATTTTTATATTTTCGTTCTTTTTGAATATCATATATAACAGATTTAATATACTTATTATCACGATTAGAAGAAATATAATAGGCAAGATATTCAACCCCTGATATATCCAATACTCCGATAAATTTACGAGCTGTCATAGTAAATATTTCTTTATCTTTTATTGCAAATGATGGAGTAAATTTAATACTTTTCGATGAATTATAATATGCTCCTAGATTACTTATGCACAATAATCTTGGAAGGTATTTTTGATTCCTATTAAGCAGTGTGTATTCAAAATTAAATAATTTACAATATTCAATACCAATTTCATCTAAGACAAGTGTTGATTTTATTCTTCTTAAATATTTCTTTTTTACTAGATTTGTAATTCTAGCTCTATAATATTTTTGAGTACTAAAAAAATACTTGGTATCATTCACTGACAAATACTGAAATTTTGCAATGAATTTTACCAAAGAGATTTCTTCATTATTGTTCGGAAAATAATTCAAAAATAATCACCTCCAAATTACATTTAAAATTGTACTTTGGTAGGATATTCGATAGCTGTTGCTATCGTCTACCTACCTCCACGCATTAAAGTCGAGAATTAAACTTTGCAAAGCGTTGATTCTAGTGAATTTTTTTACTTTTCTACTTCGAGAAAAAAATCACTTAAAAAACTTTCGAAATTCTCTATTTTGACATACTGTAATTTTCTAAAAATTCATTTGCTTTTTTAGCATCAAAAACATAAATTTCTGTATGTGGATTTTCTGAAAACTCACCTTTAGCAGCATAGCTCATTTTAGTTATGTTATCATCTTGAATGACTTTTGATAAAATTAAAGCATCTGCAATAGGTTTTATATATTTGTTATCAATATCCCAACCAAGTAATTTGTCATAAATTTTAATAAATATGAAGACATCATTTTCAAATATATCTGCATATTGTTTTGTGATTTCTGCAACATTAAGTAATATTCTTTTATGTGTATGGGTTTTTAAATTTTTATATGATGGTATGACTTCTGGAACATATATTTTTAATATTCCATTTTCAAAATTTGCCTTATATTCGTTATCTATTGTTTTTAATTTTTCATATTCAAACTCTACATTTTTGTTGTATAGTTTTATTTCATTTAATATATTATATCTAGTCTTTTCAAAATTTCTTAAAAAGTTTTCTATTTGTAAATTTGTAAGACTATTGTTTTCAATTAGTAAATCTATATTTTGCCTTAGAGTTACTAAGTTTTTTTGTAAATTATTATTTATAATCATAAACAAATCCTTTCTTTTAAATATTTCTGAAGGGCAGTATTAAAAAGAAAACACTTGTATTTATTCTTCTGATTCTATAAATTCATCATAGGCAGCAAAGATTTTTTCTGTAAGCTCTGTTCTAACATCAGAGTTTAAAGGATGACATACATCTCTATATGATCTTTCTCCGTTTCTTAGCCTTCTCGAAGGCATTGATATAAATCTTCCATTTTTTTCTGTTTCAACTAATGTGATACCTCTAATAATAAATTTGCCATCTAAAATAACATTGGCATATGCAAGAACAGCTCCTTTTCTTCTTGCCTTAAAAATTCTAACATCTGTAATTTCCATAATAAAAATCCTCCTATAATTATATTTGAAGGGCAATTATAAAGGATTTATTATATTATCATATTTAATTATTTTCCTGTGCGAGGAAGTTTATCTTCATGTTTTTCATCTGGTGTATGTGTAATTGTTGTCCATTTGCTATTAGCTTCTGCAGTTACTCCAAAATATACACCGACGGTTTTTGTATGATTGGTAAATGTATCATTATCTTTTAATGTATCAAATGATTTACATTCCATTGTAGGTTTTATATCTTCTCTAAAACCTATATCCACTTTTCCAAAATCAAAACAAGTTTCAGTAATATATTCATTTTCAGAAAATTCTAGTGATGTAAAATCTAAGTTATAGTTTTCTTTTGTACTTAAATTTTCCCTGAATAATACATAGTCATCAGAATTATTTGTTTTATAATATACATTATAAGTTAGGTCTTGATTCCATGTACCAGTTGTCATAGTTTCTAATCTTATGTAGTCAGTAGGAATATAATCATACCATTTAAAGTTTTCCAAATAGGCATTAGATGCGTTTCCTACATTAGAAAATTCATAATTTACTTTTTCGCCAGGTTTAATTTCTATTGAACCTTCTTTATCTACAGTAACTTCGATATCTACACTATCATTTTCTATTGTTATTGGTACTATTTCATGATTTTTGGTAATTTCAAATTCAAAAGTATTTTCATTTAATAAATAATAAACTGATCCTGTATCCAATTCTTTTGCATAATACTTTCCATAAGGGATAAGTTCACTTGTAGCTTTTCCTGTTTCATCTGTTGTAATTATTGCTATTTCGTTATTATCCATATCATATATTCCAAAAACAGCATCTTTCAAAGTATCTTTTGTTTTACTATCAACTTTTGTAATTTCTAAATAACCTTTTATTTTTTCATTTTCAAATTGGATAGAAGTTATTTCATCTTCTGTAAGTGTAATAGTTTGAGGCTTTTCTGTAAGTACATATTCTTTCCTTGTTTCGCGTTCTATTGCTGTATATTCTTCATCAATGCAAGGAAGTCTTTTACTTGTGGCTTCACCTTTTTCATTTGTAACAACTGTGTCTACTACATTTCCATATTTGTCTAAAATATCAAAAGTAACACCTTCTAATAAAATTTCGTTATCATCCAAATCAACTTTAATAATTCTTAATTGTCCTTTGCGTTTTTCGTTTTGAAATATAATATTTTTTATTTCATCTTGTTCTAAAGTAACTGTTTGTGTTTCTTTTGTAAGTTTATATTCTTTTTTAGTTTTACGCTCGATTATAGTATATTCTGAATCTATTGGAATACGCTTTGTTGTAGCAATTCCATCAGAACCTGTAACAATGGTATCTACAATTTCTCCAGCATTATTTATTACATCAAAAGTAACACCATCTAATAAAATTTCATTGTTATCTTGATCAACTTTTATTACACGAATTTGAGCTTTTTTCTTTTCATTCTGGAAAATAACAGTTTCGATTTCATTTTCTTTTAATGTAACTGTTTTGACTTCATTTGAAAGCACATATGTTTCCAAAGTCTTTGATTCTCTAATTTTTATTTTTTCGAAATCTCTAATAGGGTATCTTGATGTAAGCGCTTCACCATTTTTATCTGTAGTAATTTTTTCTAATACATTATCATTTTCATCAAGTACTTCAAATTCAACTCCTTCAAGTTTTACTTGGTTATTATCTTGGTCAATTTTGACTATTTTTACCTGACCTTTCTTAAGTTCGTTTTCAATAATATTTTCTTCTGTTACATTCCAATTAACATCAACTGCTGTGTCATCTGCTAGGTTATACCATTTTCCAGTATTTCGTTCAATTAATCGGTAATTTCCGAATTCTCAAATTATCTATTTGAATTTCTCCATCAACATTTGTTGTATATGTTCCAATTACTTTTTGAAACTCGTCAGAGAATAAATCAAATTTAACATTTCCTAAAGTGATTTTGTGATTATCTTTATCTACTTTGTAGATTTTTAAATTTCCTTTTTTATGCTCGTTAGTAATATCTTTTGTGGCAGTTTCATTGTAATTAACATGAATGTCAAATGGAATTGTATTAAGTATGTATTTAGTGTTTGTAGATATTTCTTTTAATATATAATCTGATTGATATAGCCCACTAAATGTAGCAATACCATTTTCGTTAGTTGTAGCATTTCCAATTATAGTACCATCTTTTTTAGAAAGTTGGAATGTAACTCCAGCAACAGGTTGTTTTGTTTCATCATCTGTTTTATTTACTTGAATACGACCTGTATTAGTTTTTAAATTTAAAGTTCCAATACCTGAAACATCTCCTAGTGGATCAAATGTTACAGCATAATTTTGTGTGCCTGAAATACGTGTTTTTCCATAGAATACTGGATAAGTCTTGGCTTTAGCATGTAGTCTAAAAGTAATATTTATATCACTTTCCATTTGAGATGCAGGTATTTTTATTTTGAAATTTTCTTTACCATTGAATGTAGTTTTTTGCGTTCCACTTGTATTTGTAATTATTGTTCCACTTGGCATACCTTCAGTAGTAACAATAGAATATTCAGCAGTATCAACACCACAATTTATTCTAAATTCTTGTGTATAATAGTTTCCTTCTTTAGTTAATTTTCCTACTTTGCTTGTAGAAATACCAGCAGTATATGGAGTTTGTTTTCCATATAACCCTTCATTTACCATATTTATAATTGCCTCTCTAATAGCTGCACCATGAGAATCAGCTCCTTGCTCAGCACTTCTGAATTTAGAAACAGGATCTTCGTTATATAAGATGCAATATACAGCTTGCTTTGTTGCTTGGAAAGCCTCGTATTTATTTGCTACACCAAGCTCGCTAGGTGATTTGTAAGGATAACCATTTATAACAGTTCTCCAGACTTTAACATCATCCAAAACTGAATCTATATCAACTGTATATGAATCATATTCTCCAACTCCTGGACTACCACGATCCAAACAATATGCAGGGTATTCTTTGCCATTTTCTGTGTATGCAACATATGCTGTTGTTACATATGACCATACTTTTTTATTTGCATTCCAGTATTGTAAATGCCATTCAACCTCACCTTTATCTTGTATAAGTGCTTCACTTATTTCAGTTGCAGCATATATAAAATTTGAAAAGGCTGAAAAAATAGTAAATATTAACATTAGAATTGCCACTAATTTTTTTGTAATTCTCATAATAAAAAATCCTCCTATAAATTTTGTAAGGGCAAATTTATAAAGGATTTTCTAATTAAAAAATAGACACTTTTAAAAGCGTCTAATAAATATAACATTCTGTCATTATTAATTGTCCATTTTTGTAATAATCTTCAGCATAAATTCTAATCGTTCCAAAACAGTATGTAATATATGATTTAATTCTATTTTCAGTAAATGTGAATTGATTACAATTTTCTTTGATAGAATTATCTACTACAATGTTATAGCCATATGTTTTCATATATTCAGAAGGATTGTTATTTATAACTGATTTAATTTTGTTTATTATTGTATCATTTCTTATGTATTTTTCTTCATTCATTGTTTCCTCCTTTGTTTCAGTAGATGGGGGAGTTACAATTTCATTTTTTTCTTGTGTATCCTCATTTTTTTCTTGTGTTTGGGTAGGCATGCTTTCTTTATTTTCTACTTGTGTTTTAGAAATTGTTTGAGATACTTGAGAAGTGGTTTCATTAGTGTTTACTCTTGGAGAAACGCTATTTTTCCCTTGCTGTGAGGTTTCTTGTATTTCTTGCTGTTCTTTTACTTCAGGAGTTTTTTTAACTTGACTTTGATCTATAGTATCAGTTGTTTCAAACTCTATCGTATTATTTTCTACTTTCAAATTTTCTTCTAATTGAGGAGTGGACTCAAAAAAAACATTGATATTTTTTCCAACATCTATTTTTTTACTTTTTTTTAATGTTATTAATACGCATATAAAAATTATAATAAATAAAATAGTAGTTGTACCTATTAAAATTTTCTTGATATTCATAAGATATCACCCTTTCTATTTATTCTTATATTTAGGATAACATCTTTAATTTTATTTTGACAATGCTGAAAAAATTTTTTTTTAATCAGTTTCTAACGCTTGAACGCAAAGTCTTTGAGTAGGTTTTCCTTTAACACAAGTTAAAAGTGTTAGCATATTTTCTGTTGTATTTGATAATTTTGTCCAATCAGTTTCAGAAATTTGCAACATATCTGTAACACTATATTCTTTAGTACCTAAAAAACTTGTGTAGATTATTTTATCGCCTTTTTTTAATGTATGTAATTTAGCCCAATATTTAGAAGTATTATGTGCTGCTAAACAAACATTACCATTTAAGTATGGTGAACTATCGAAATGACCTACACCTTTGCTAAGAGTATCTAAAGAAGTGCCTTTATATACAAGTCCTGAAAAACCGATTTTATCAATTTTAATAACACCGATTACATACTCACCATCAATTTGTTGCATTAAATCATCTGTACTTTTTATAGCTTCATTATCTAATCTATCCTGGATAGTTTCATCAGAGTAATCTTCAATTATATTGTCTATTTTTTCTTTATCTTTAAAATGTTTTACAATGAAAAAAGTAGATATAATTACAATAACAATGATAAGCACAGATGTTGCTACAGTTATAGCTATTTTCAATTTCTTACTCATGTTTAAACCTCCTTTCTTGCAATAAAATAGAGCTTATTAATTATTATCAAGCTCTAAAATATCTTTTATATATTTTGAAATTTCTGAAAACATACTTGGATTCGTAATTTTTTTGGTTACATCTTCCAAAGAAAAAGGATCAAGAATAATATCATAAATACCTAAGGTTAATGCTTCTTTTAATTCTTTTACCTGATCGTTTTCTAAAATTAAAATAACTTGTATATTTTTTTCTCGAACTTTAAACATAAAGTCTTTGAAATTGTATTTATTAGGTTGTAATGTAGCAATTAGAGTTGTTGCATCTTTTTCTTCCAAAACGTAATCTGGATAATAGACAATTCTACTATCTTCAATTTGCTTGTTTAAATCTCTGTCTAACTGCTCATTATCTGTAAATATTAATACCATTTTTTAATTACCTCCTTCAAAATAGTCCATTGGATTTGCAAAGTTGCCATTGATTCTAACTTCAAAATGTGCATGTGGCCCTGTTGAATATCCAGTACTTCCGTACTTTTAGAACTGCTTGTCCTTGTTTTACAGTTTGATTAGTTGTAACAAGTAATTGTGAGCCATGAGCATATAGAGTTATAATATTGTTTCCATGATCTATCATAACCATATTCCCATAAGAATTTGAATATGTTGCAGTAATAACTTTACCATCTGCCATTGCTACAAAATTTGCACCTGTTGGAGCACCGTACATCAGTACCAGTATGGAGTTTATAAGCACCGAGTTATTGGATGCACTCTCATACCAAATGGGGAAGTTATTGTAGTATATCCAGGTATAGGCCAAGTAAACATTCCCTTAGGAATTAACCCTTTACCATTAGTAATTATTGTACTAGATGAGCTATCTTCTTGAAGCCAAGCTGTGTTTTCTTTACCCTCATAATAACCATTAGAAGCTTGAATAACTACTTGGACATCTGTGTCAATATCTTCAGGTCTTATATGTAAATTATTTTTTAAATATTTTTTTAGCCTTTCGTATTTCTCTCCAATAAGTTCCTCGCCAATATAAACTTTTTTAGTAGTTTTTGTATTACCATCTGTTATAGTTTTTTCTTCGTAATTATATTTATAATGTCCCATTATAGTATCGCTTTCTATTAATAAATATACGGTTTGCTCTCTGGTAGTTATATTTGTAGTTTCATTTCCATTCTCATCTTTTGTTATAGTCGTTGTTTCAGTTTTTATTTTATAGGTTTCATATTTGAAAGTGCTTTCAAAATGTTTAGAAATCTTTTCAAGTAAATTTTCATCTAATTTACTACCATCTGACATATTGTGAAAAGCCATTAATGCGTATAAATGAGACCATTGTATTTGCTTGTCATTTTCTCTGCTATCCATATCTAATAAACTAGTAGTAGAATTTCCATCTAAAAAGTTATGACACATATTTAAGAAACTAGCTTTATTAATACATGATGTTCTAATTTCTTTTTCTTCTTGCGACATAGAAGATTCATCTTGTTGCACATTATCCACAAAAATTGCATCTATAACAGTACAAAAAGCAAACAACAATACAAGGAATATAATAATATATGGTAAAAATGGTTTAATTACGGAAAAAGCTGCTTTTTTTAATTTGCTTTTTGCTTTTCTTTTTAGCAGTTCTTTTGCTTTACTCTTTAGGCTCATTTTGATCACCTAATTTCCTAATATTATTTTCATTAGTAAGTTTTTGCATATATTCTACATTTTGATAATTATATTTTTTATTTGTTTGCTTACTGTTACCTTTATAACTACTAAAATCACCTTCGGCCATTTTAGCACCAACACTTAAATATGTTTTTGTTGCATTAAATCCTGCTTTTGCAACTTTTCCAACTACTGATTTTGGAGTATTTACAGTTCCATTTGAAATATTTTCTGTATTTTTTCCATTTGATGTAGGAATTGAAATATTATTATTTACATTATTAGTATTTGTGCCTGTATTTTCTTTTGGCAAAACTGTTCTAATAGGATTTATATTTCCATTGTAATCTTTTTCAGGACTTAAATTCATTGATGGATTAACAATCGATTTTGCTCTATTAACAAAACCTTTTAGTCCACTATTATTTTCATTACCACGATTATTGTTTGATGATGGAGTATTAAATTGTTCTTTTATAGCGCCTAAACCAAATCCAAGCATTGCACCCATGCCAACTACACGATTTGTCATTTGTTCATTATCTACACCTGCAATTCTGCTAGTTAGGTTTTGGAAACAATTTTGCAGAGCATCTGCTAAAGGCAAAATCATCATAGCCCATATTAAAGAAACAGCCCAACCACCACCAGAAGGTAAAAATGCAATATATATAAGGAATAAGAAGCAGTATATAAATTGCATAAATATATTCATTATAATTTGACCTGCCCAAATTGATGCAGCAGTTACATTTTTATTTATTATCCATAATCCTGCTGCGACAGGAGTAAAAATAGTAAATATTATAATTGTAAATTGCCTAACAATAAATTTTATATTTAGTTTTACAAATAAATATATAAACATTGCAATTACAAGAGCTGTTGCGATTGCATTTCCTGTTGAAATGGATGTAAGCATACTTTCTCCTAACTTATCACCCAAACTTGCATTATTTGAAGCATTTAATAATAGATACACCATACTATTATTCAAAAACAACATAAATCGTATAAATATAGGGGCTAGAGCTATTGCTACGCCACCAAAACAAAGTCTCATTAAACTTTCTTTTGCTTCATTTTTTCTGGCTGTATTCATACCAGCTACTATAATTTTATAGCCAAGAATAAATACTGCAATTAAAATTAAACTTCCGGAAATAGTTGAAAATATCCCATACCATTTCATTGTTTTATTCCACAAATCTGAAGTAAATGGGGATAAGCTATCATTTAATTTATTGCCATTAAATATTAAATCATCATAATCTTTAAATCCTACATTTGAGTCTTCACCGAGTGGTAAAGTCAAATACTGTTTGTGCTAATCCACCAATACATTCAGCAATGATTTTTTCAAACAATGATCCATCTTCCTTTTTTACTTGTTTTTTTAAATCGATTTCATTATTTTTGTTAGCAGCAAAACAAATAGGGGATACTAACATAAAAATCATAATTACAATAAATATACTTTTAATTATCTTTTTCATTGCTATTGACCTCCTTTAAGTAAATACAAACTGTTTTTCAAAGTCTGTAATTATAAATTTTATTGCTGTAACACTATTATTTAAGCTAATTACACATTCACCAGGATTAGCTGTTGTTAAAAAGTTTTTTGTTCCTTCAGATAAATTAAAAAAGTCTACAACTTCATCTACTGATCCAGGCGATTGCTTAAACAGGTATCGCGTAGAACATATATTTATAATCGTTTTACCGTTCTTCACAAGATAAAAATTCATCAATAAATTGACTACCGTATGAATAATGGAACATTGTATTTGCGACCGTCTACGAGCTACATTTACTAAAAATTCGGCTGATTCTTGAAATTTTAAGAATAACCAAGCTTCATCACAAACTATTATCTTTTGTTTTTCTTTATTTTTTAGTACAAATTTTTGCCAGACCCAAGTTAAAATTACATAAGAAGCATATAACTTTGTAAAATCATCTTTTATATCACTCATATCAAATGTAATAATCTCTGCATCTGAAGTAATTTTACTTTCACAATCAAAAATACCCAGTGAATTACCTTTTAAAAATGGAACTAAAAGCTCTGAAAGTTCTTCACATTTACCACGATCTTTTAACTTTTTTTGGAAGTCTGAAAGCGTAGGCATTTTCTTGGGTATTCTACCGACAGCATACTTGCCATTATCAAGTTTTCCACCTTTTTTTTCAAAAAGTGAATTTACATCTGATGTAATTCCGTTTTTCTGCATATAACTGATTAACTATTATTTCGATTTCTGTAATTTCTGTTCCATTTAGAGTTCTACCTTGATAATTTCTACATATTGTACCAAGCAGACCTCTTATTTCTGCAACTTTATCAAGTATATTTAAAAAATGTTTATTACCTTTTATGTCAGGTTCTAACTCAAATGGATTTATTCCAGCAGATTCGCCTTGTCTAATCTTTATTACTTTACCACCGAGCATTTTGGTAAGTTTAGTATATTCGCCTTCAACATCTATGAAAAATGCACCACAACCTGTTGTTGCTATATTTCTTGCTGTTAAAGTTTTTAATGCTACACTTTTACCACCGACCGCTTGTACCGACAGATAAATACATGAGGGTTTGGTAACGAAGGCGGACCGAATGAATGTATCTACATATATAGGGGCATTAGTGAACATATTTCTTCCTATGAAAACACCGCTATCATGTGATAGATTAGGATTCGATATAGGAATTAGTGTTGCAATACCACCGAGCTACCATATTTCTTTCATAATTTGCTATTGGTAATTCTCCGAATTGGGAGCATCGTTTTTAATCCTTCCAGTTGCCTAAATGTTAGAGTTCGTATCATAGCTGTTTTCTTATTTAATTCACTTTCTAATATTTTTGTTTTTTCATTTAGTTCGTATAAGCTTTCTGCATTTAAAGTAATAAAAATAGTAGCAAAAAATAATTTATCCTGATTTGTTTGGATAAGCATTCTTAAATCTTCAAGATCATTAATCTGTTTTTCTAATACGGGAAGATGCAAGATATTGCCCTGCTTTGAGTATGTTGCATACTCTGATTGGCTTTGTACTAATTTTTTAGTTAATTGATTGATAACAGTACCATTTGAAGATGGCTCTATTTTTACAGAAATATTTATATTTCCAATACTAAATAAGTCGTCTAACCAAGATATCCATGTTTGTTCCGGATAAATTGTCATTGCAAATATACGAGAATATTTATTATATCCTAATGTTAAATAGTCTTTTCTCTCTTGCAGTTCTTCCGGCAGTAGCAAGTCTGCTATTGTTGGAATGTTATTAAATATATCAATTTCTTTTTTCTTTTCTTTTTTGTTTTTTACCAACATATAAATTTTTACCTCCTTCCTTTAAGGAACTAATATTTAGAGCTGCATTTTTATTTAGTTCTCTATATATTAAGTTGTAAAGATTATCTTCGGAAAGTGTCTCACAAACAATTTTTGCACGAAGTAAGTTCCCCTTAAAAGAGTTCGATTTTCTCTCTAATTCTTGAACTGCATTTTCATATAATCCATCATAAGAAATAATCGCATAATTCTTTGCTACTGAAATTGTACGATTTTCCATTAAATTCTCTAAATACTCAATTAAATAACTCTTATAATCTTGTATTTTTGAATTATTAGTTTTGTTTTGTTTAATTAATGTTATTATTTTACTTGTATCTATAAATTCTGTTGTAGAGAAGAATTGTACAGGATAATCTATTGCTAAAGCTGTTTGTATTAAGATGCTCTCTATTGAATCTTGTTCTTGAGTAGAAAGCATATTGTAGTCAATATTTCCAAGTCGTATAACATAAGAATATCTATTCCCAAGACAAATCATATTATCTTTTATTTTAAATTCGAGTATATCTTCTAACTGTTTTTTAGTTTTCTTTTTACCTTTGGGTTGATTTTCAATAGGAGAACTTTGTTTTATTTTTGAATTTATATTTTTCTTTTTATAATTCAAATAAATTACTGTTCCAATTATAAAGGCAATAGTAAGCACTAAAAATACTATCATTAAAACCATGTGCCACACCTCCTGTAAACAAAGTCTTTTTTGCGAAATAGGTATTTAACCGCATAAAAAAAGAACTTATCAAAGTTCTGCTCACCAATTTTTAAAAAGCTACATAGTAAAAAGAAAGTAGATATTGCAATTACAATAACTATTGTTAATATTTTGGGTATAGGGGACGCAAACAATGTTAAACTTGATGCTGCAAGCATTAAGTATGTTACTTGTCTTAAACTTAAATAACCACCAAAGATTTTTTCTTCCCTTTTCATATCAAAGGGAACTTTAAATACTCTCATATTGTCGCCTCCTAACCACCAATTAAATTACCTGTGTTGTTTGTAGAAACATTTACAATAATTCCAGCAATAATTAAACTAGCTCCAAGTATTACACCACCACCACATATCCAGGCAAGTGCACCTATTGATTCAGACCTTTTTTGTGGGTTATTAGAATTTGCTATCATTTTAAGTGCTGCAACAACAACACTTGCGAATATTAGAACTCCGCCAAGTGGCATAGCAATACTTGTTATTACTCGCTTAATACTGTCTGTTGCTGTTTCGACCTCAGCTGTACCAATGGTCTCGGCGAAAACTTGACTTGTTTGCATTGCAAATAACATAGCAGTTGTTCCTGCCATAGATAATTTTGAAATTATCTGTTTTCTTTTTTTAGATAAATTCATAATCTATCAACTCCTTTTACGATTAATTTTGAAAGGCTTTTCGTAAAAGGTTGCACTATTTTCTTATGTCATATTTTTAAAATGTACAAAAATATAGGGCAGTGATAAAAAAAATACACTACCTAATATCAAACTGGGTACTGCAATTAAAAATTTTGATTTTATCTTTTGTGATTTTATCAAACACCCTATTGCAAGCATTATTAAGGAAAATATAAGTAATATCGTAAGGATTATTACTATAACCTTAAAGCTTACAAAAAAGATGGAAGATACAACATTTTCAAAGTTATCTATATAATCCATAATCATATAATCAACTCCTTTATGTACTATTGTTAGTATATTTATTGATAATAGCTCGTTTATAATAATTGAGTAAATCATTAGGTGAATGTTCTTGTGCTAAAATATATAGGTTTATTAAAGATTCTCTTTTTATTTGTGATAACAAATTATTAAAACTGCTGTTATATATTTCATAGAGAATATATATAATTTCCTTTAGCATTTGAACTTTATCTTTTTGCATAATGTTCAAAATTTCTTCTGTATATATAAATTCCAAACGCTCTAAAATATCATAAAATTTTTTAGGTATTTGGTTGCTATTGTTTATTATAAAATTAAATAAATCATCTATGTTAGAATTTATATTATTATCCTGTACATTTTTGTATATAGGGTATGTACTTTTAAATATATAGGGGTATGTATTTTTTTGTACATAGGGGGTGTCATTTATATAAATTCTTCTTTCTTTAATTTCTTTGTTTGTATCTCTGATTAACTCTATATATACATATTTTAACTTTTCTAAATGGGAAATCCATTGTGATACAGTGTGAATCGTTACACCATATAAATTTGCAAAGTATTTATTACTAGCAAAACAATATCCCATTCTATTGGTTAAAGAAGTAATCTCACTATATATCAACTTTTCTGCTGGTTTTAATCTATTGTCATATCTAACCGTAGCCGGTATGATTGAATAATAACTAATTTGATTTTCTTCATTCACTTTTTACCTCCTTGCTAATATATTTATCTGATTGTTTTCCAACAACAATACAAGCGTAAAAAAGGAGACTAATATTAGCCCCTAAAAATAATCCTAATAAAAAATTTAACATTTCTATCAACTCCATTATAAAAAACATATGTTTAATTTTAAAAAAGTTATTAAAAATTCTGTAAGTATGTAATTAGTAGGTATTCAGACATTTTTTATATCTAAAAAATTTTTACTATTTCTGTATAAAACTGTGATTTTTAATAAAATATCTAAAAAATATCTAAAAAACTAGTGAAAATATTACTATTTCAATTTATAGTGCCACTAAAGCTAAAGACATTTCAAACGCATTGACAGCAACTGTTTTGTGGTGTATAATTAACACAAAATAACGGTGTGGTGCATTAGGAGGAAAAGTATTTAATTGACTCCTAAGAAACCTGTAAAAGTTATTTTTCCAGAGGTAATGGCAATTATGTTGCTACCTTGAGGAGCTCCAATATCTATCCCTTTATGAAATGAAGATGCACCTGCTGTTGGGGAATGTCTTTTACCAAAATATGAGTTTATAGAGGTATAACCGGGAGTAGGCCAAATATATGTGGATGAACCAATTATAAAGGAAAAGCCCTGATCATATGAATCATCTTGAAAATTATTTGAATATAATGCTGGAATAAAAAAACAAGATATTAGTGTTACAATGATTATAATAAGCAAAATTAATTTTTTGAAAGATACAAAAAGACTATTAGACATATAACCTCCAATCTAATAGCCCCCGAAAACAAATATATATAATTTTATTTAAAAATTTACTTTTTTTTAAAAGCAAAAAACTTACTAATAAAAAAGTTTAATATAATGACAATTACTGTAATCATGCATTTACTTATAATTGGTGCGATAGGTGCATATTTGAATAATAAAGCACAACCAATATATTCTACAGCCATTGTAAAAAGTCTACCTAAAATAAATTTGCAAAATTCTACAACTTTTTCTCCAAATTCAGTAGCTTCAGAATGAAAGACCAATGAACGATTAGTAAAATATGCAAATATAACACTTAAGGAAATAGCTATGATATTTGCAATATTTTCTTCAAAATTAAAAATAGAAGTCATTACATAAAATGAACCTATATTTACAAGTGTTGTTAAAACACCAAATATAGCATAAAAAATAACTTCTTTATTACATATTTTTTTTATTAAATCTTTTAATTGTTCCATATAATTCACTCATTTGTTATAAGATTGGCAGGGGTACTAAGACTCGAACTCAGACTTGTGGTTTTGGAGACCATCGTGCTAACCATTGACACTATACCCCTATGAAAATTACTATATTATATTAACATATAATGCAGTAATGTGCAAGTAAAAAATAAAAAAATATTTTGCTAGTTTTTGATCAGTAAAATGATTTAATCTTTTGGTGGAGATGAGGAGAGTCGAACTCCTGTCCAATATTCTTTCCATATAAAATTCTCCGAGTGCAGTTTGTTATTAAAATTCCCTAATTAGTAACTTAACAAACAAAGTTATTTATTAGGTAGTCATATAAATACCCGCAATTTGCATGACAACAAATTGGTTTGTTTCCCACTTTTTGACGCCTTATCCTAAACCGTGGGAAGTAAAGGTAAGACGACGCCGCAACTAGGCAGCGTATGCTAATTCTCTATTATCAGCGTTTATAATTTAATTTTGCTTTTTTATAGTGGCCAAAGCAACCATCCACTACTCGCTATTTATACTTCTGGGATATTGTCGAAACCAAATACATCCCCATAAATAATCAATAATTATTATACTATATTTTATGCAATAAAACAAGATATTTACCAGTAGAAAATATTATAAAAAATTATCAAAATATGTTTACTTTTGTCTTAAAATTGTATACAATATACGAAATAAAAGCAAAAGAAAAAAGTAAAGTGAAAGGGGCTTCATAATGAAAATATTAATGTTGACATGGGAGTATCCACCAAGGATAGTTGGAGGTATTGCAAGAGTAGTGCATGATTTATCAAAGAGATTGATAAAGGATGGTCATGAAGTTACAGTGGTAACATATAAAGATGGAGATGTTCCAATGTATGAAAATGATAAAGGTGTAAATGTATATAGAGTAGAGAATTACATGATACATCCAAATAATTTTATTGATTGGATTATGCAATTAAATTTTAATATGATCTCAAAAGCAACCGAAATTATACAAAAAGAAGGAAAATTTGATGTTATTCATGCTCATGATTGGCTAGTAGCTAATGCAGCAAAAGCGCTAAAAAATGCTTTTGATATACCTGTGGTATCAACAATACATGCAACGGAATCTGGAAGAAATTCCGGAATTCATGATGAAACACAAAGATACATTAATGATACAGAGTGGCTTTTAACTTATGAGTCAACAGAAGTAATTGTAAATAGTAATTACATGAAAAATCATGTTCAGGGGTTATTTGGGCTTCCTTTTGATAAGATTAATGTTATACCAAATGGAATAAATCTAACTAATTTTAATGGAATTGAAAGAGATTATGATTTTAGAAGACAATATGCAATGGATAATGAAAAAATTATTTTGTATGTTGGAAGACTAGTATATGAAAAGGGAGTTCAACATTTAATTTCTGCTATGCCAAAAATTTTAGAAAACTATCATGATGCTAAATTAATTATTGCAGGAAAAGGTGGTATGTTAGATGAATTAAAATCACAAGCAGATTATATGGGACTTTCAGACAAGGTATATTTCACTGGATATTTGAATTCTAAACAAGTACAAAAAATGTATAAATGTGCTGACGTCGCAGTGTTCCCAAGTACATATGAACCTTTTGGAATAGTAGCACTAGAAGCAATGCTTGCAGGAGTTCCAACAGTAGTATCAGATGTTGGAGGCTTAAATGAAATTGTTGATCATAGAGAAAATGGAATGAAGAGTTATGCAGGTAATTCAAATTCTATAGCTGATTCAGTTTTATCATTATTATTTGATAAACAATTAGCTGCTAAAGTTTCAAAAAATGCAAAAGCAAAAGTGAAAGAAGAATTTAGTTGGAATAAAATTGCACAAGATACACATTATATTTATGAGAAAGCAATTTGTAAGACTGTTGCTCAAAAACAAAAAGAACAAATCGAACAAGAAAAAGCAAAGAAGGCTGGTAAAGCAAAAAATACAGATAAAGAAATTACAAATCTTTTAAATTTCAGAAAAAAACATGCATATGCATAATTAGAAAGGTAGGATGAAGGATGAATGTATATGATACAGCGAATCGCTTGGCATATGAAATTCAACAATCAGAAGAATATAAAGAATATAAAAAATCAAAAGAAACATTAATGGGGAATACCGAAACAAAAAAGAAAATAGAAGATTTTGAAAAACTTAGATATGAGGTACAGCTATTAGAATATACTGGGGAAGAAAAAAACGAAGAAAAAAATAAAAAATTACAAGAGATGTATACGATTCTTGTGCAAGACAAAGAAATTAAAGAATATTTTGATCTTGAAGTGAAATTTAATGTTATGATTGCAGATGTAAATAAAATTATTGCAGAATCAATTAAGGATGTATTATAAATAAAAAACAATAAAATGCAAAGAAAATGTTTTATCCATTTATATGAGTATATTGAAAAAATTATATATGTAATAAAAATGGAAGGAGGATATTAACTTGCATAACAAGTTAATATAATAAAATGGAATATATTATTAGTTTGATTATATGCATAGTAATTATTGTGATTTTAAAATTTGCGTTTAATATAAAAACAGGAGACATGAAAGAATTAAAAAAGATAGGGTATAGTAAAGAACTAAACGATATTACAGATAAATTACCAAATAATGAGGAAGTTTGTACAGCTATATTAAAGCAAGTTAAAAATGAAAATGTTAAAATAAAAGTAAGTGATAACGAGAAAGATAAACTTACATATTATATGGCTGTTACAGATAGTATAATAATAGCCAATATAAAGAATACATTTACAAGAATTCAAACGATTGCACACGAATGTGCACATTCAATACAAAATAGAAAAATGTTATTATTTAATTTCATTTTTTCAAATATATATATACTATATTTTATTGTTGTATCTGTACTGACGATATTAAATTTAATAGAATATAAATCACTTCAATTATTTATTTTGGCCTTATTAGGTTTAGTTTATTATTGCATTCGTAGTTATTTGGAAACTGATGCAATGACAAAAGCACCATATATTGCCAAAGAATATATTCAATATAGCAAAAGGCTAAATGACAATGAAATTGAAAAGGTGATAGAAAATTATGAAAGATTAAATAAAATTGGAATACCAATGACGAATTTTCAGCTAGTGATATCAACTTTAGTAAAAATTATAATTTATTGTATTATTGCTATACTGTAAAAGTATAGTAAATATAAATAATAGGAGGATGAAAATGAAAAGATTCGGAGATTTTTTATGGGGCTTACTTTTTATTACATTAGGATTAATTATAGGACTAAATGCATTAGGAATAACAGATATTAACATATTTTTTGATGGATGGTGGACTTTATTTATTATTGTTCCATGTTTTATAGGTCTGCTTAAGGATCAAAATAAGTTAGGAAATTTTATAGGGTTAATAGTTGGTTTAGTTTTATTATTAGCAGCTCAAGGAGTCCTTTCAATGGAAATAATATTAAAACTAGTATTACCTATTATCTTTATATGTATAGGAATTAATATTATTTTTAAAAATGTTGTTCCAAGTTCAATGTCAGAAAAAATAAAATCTGTTAATAAAAATGATTTAGATAGTTTTTGTGCAACATTTTCTGGAAAAAAAGTTGACATGAGTGGAGTAGACTTTAAGGGATCAAACATTGACTCAATATTTGGTAGTGTTCAGCTAGATTTAACTAATGCCCACATAGGTGGAGATAGAGTGATTAATGCAACATCAATATTTGGAGGAACAACAATTATTGTACCAAATAATGTTAATGTTAAAGTAAGATCAAACGGTATATTTGGAGGAGTAAACAATAAAGTAAAACATTCTGCTGAAGATGCGCCAACATTATACATAAATGGTTCAGTTGTATTTGGAGGTGTTGATATAAGATGACTTATGGACAAAAAGTAATAAAAGTTTTTGCTATTATTTTAGCATCATTTATTATTCTAAATATGTGTTTTCTTGCATATGCAATAATTGAAATTTTTACGGACATATTTGGAGATAAATATGTTACACCAATAAACGAAGAAAAGTATCAAACAACATATAATAGTGTAGATTATTTTTATGATGCTTAAGAAGAGTAATTAGGATTTGAAGTAGAAATCTAAAAAATATAATAAAAAGAAAAATATATAATTGAGGGCATAGTATTAATTTGATATAAATTAATACTATGTTTTTTTATTTAAACATATACAAAACATTGCAATAAATATGTCAAAATGGTATAATATTAGCATTAAAAAGGAGAATTTGAATGAATAAAAAATGGGAATGTTGTGAAGTAGATGAAAAAAGAGTAAAGAAATTAGTTAAGGAATATAAGATTAGTGAATTACTAGCAAAGATTATTGTAGGCAGAGATATTGATACAAATGAAGATATACCTAAATTTTTAAATCCAACAAGAAATGATTTTCATGATCCATTTTTAATGCCAGATATGGAAAAGGCTGTTGAAAGAATTTTAACCGCGATTGAAAAAAAAGAAAAAATCGTTATATATGGAGATTATGATGCTGACGGAATTACGAGTATTACAGTATTAAAAAAATTCCTAGTAGGAAGAGGAATGAATGTAGGTTCTTATATACCAAACCGTCTTGATGAAGGATATGGATTGAATAAAGAAGCACTAAAAAATATAGGAAACCAAGGATATCAATTAATGATTACAGTTGACTGCGGTATTTCAGGAATTGATGAAGTTGATTATGCTAATAGCATAGGAATTGAAACTATTATAACAGATCATCATGAACCAGCAGAGGAACTACCAAGAGCTTATGCAGTAATAGATGCAAAAAGAAAAGATAACCAATACCCATTTAACCAATTAGCCGGAGTTGGCGTTGTGTTTAAACTTATACAAGCATTAGCTATAAAACTAGGATTAGATGAAAAAGAGTATCTAAAGTATTTAGACTTGGTTTGTGTGGGAACTATATCAGATATTGTTCCTTTAGTTGATGAAAATAGAGTTATTGCAAAATTAGGACTTAAATTAGTTGAAGTTACAAAAAATATTGGTCTACGTACGTTAATAGAAAGTATAGGATTTAGAAAAATAGATTCTGGAATGATTTCCTTCGGAGTAGCACCAAGAATAAATGCTTGTGGGAGAATGGGACATCAACAAGATGCTTTAGACTTATTTCTTTGTGATGATAAAAATGAAGCATCTAAAATTGCAGATAAATTAAATAAATTCAATCAGGAACGACAATCAAAGGAAAAAGAAATTTTTGAACAAGTTATACAAAAAATAGAAAAGACAGAAAAAGATAGGACATGCATTGTTCTTGGAGATGAAGGTTGGCATCATGGAATAATTGGAATTGTTTCATCAAAGGTAACAGATATGTATTTTAAACCTAGTATTTTGGTCTGCTTTGAAGATGAAATTGGAAAAGGATCTGGAAGAAGTATACCAGGTTTTGATCTACATGATGCATTAACTAAGTGTAGTACCTATGTAGAAAAATTTGGTGGACATTCAATGGCTATAGGCATTACAATAAAAAAAGAAAATTTTGAAAAGTTTAAAGAAGAATTTGAACAATTTGCAAAAGATAAACATATTAGTGATATAATTCCAATTATAAGTATTGACGAGGAAGTGTCATTAAAAGATATTAAAATTGATAACGTTAAAAGTTTGCAACTTTTAGAGCCTTACGGAGAAGCTAATAAAAATCCACTATTTTTGTTTAAAAATTTAAAAATAAATTCTATAAGAGCATTGTCAGATGGAAAACATTTAAAATTAACATTAAAAGATGATAATTACATTATAGATGCAATTGGGTTTAATATGGGAGAATTATCAAATAGATACTTATTAGATGATAAAGTTGACATAGTTGGAACGTTAGATATTAATTCATTTAATGGAAATGAGAATATTCAAATTACTATAAAAGATATGAAATTATCTATTTAATTTAAGTATAAACATAGAAGATCTTATGCTGAAAAGACTAGGAAAGGGGGATAAGTAATGTCAGAATATAAAGATGCAACAATAGAAGATATAATATCTGTTATGAAAAAGAAACAAAGAAGATGTGATACAAAAACAATAATGAAAGCATATGAATATGCAAAAAACAAACATGGTGACCAATTAAGAAGATCAGGTGAACCTTATATAATTCACCCTATACAGGTTGCTTATACTCTTGCAACATTGGGAATGGATGAAAATACAATTTGTGCGGCACTGTTGCACGATGTTGTAGAAGATACAGACACTACTAAAGAAGATCTAGCACATGAATTTAACCAAGAAATAGCAGAGATGGTAGATGGAGTAACTAAACTTGGTAAGCTTAGTTATACAAGTATTGAAGAACAGCAAGTCGAAAATTATAGAAAAATGTTCCTAGCTATGGGAAAAGATATACGTGTTATATTAATAAAATTAGCCGATAGACTTCATAATATGAGAACATTAAAATATTTAAGTCGTGATAGACAAATAGCAAATGCAACAGAAACAATGAACTTATATGCTCCACTTGCAAACCGTTTAGGTGTATATTCTTTAAAATGGGAATTGGAAGATTTGTCATTTAAATATCTATATCCAGAAGATTATAGAGAGATTGTGGAAGGAATAGATAAAAAAAGGGAAGAAAGACTTAAGTTTATAGATTTGATTTTGGATCAAATAAGAGCAGAATTAAAGAAACAGAAGATTGATGCTGAAATAACAGGACGTGCAAAGCATTTGTATAGTATATATAGAAAAATGAAAAGAGATAACATTACATTAGATCAAGTATATGATTTATTTGCATTAAGAATTATTGTAAATTCTGTTAAGGATTGTTATGCTGCATTAGGAATTGTTCATGAGTTATATAGTCCTATGCCAGGAAGATTTAAAGACTATATTGCAGTGCCAAAACCAAATATGTACCAATCTTTACACACAACCTTAATTGGACCTAAGGGGACTCCTTTTGAAGTTCAAATTCGTACATGGGATATGCATAGAATTGCAGAATTTGGTATAGCAGCACATTGGGCTTATAAGGAGAGTAGTTTTGCTAAGGGAAAAAAAGAGAATGTTAAAGTAGAAGAAGATAAATTGGCTTGGATAAGGGAAACCTTGGAATGGCAAAAAGATATGCAAGATCCTGAAGAGTTTATGCAAACACTAAAAAAAGAGCTTTTTGAAGATGAAGTATATGTATTTACACCTAAAGGGGCAATAAAAGTACTTCCAAAAGAATGTACACCGATTGACTTTGCATATCAAATTCATGAAGAAATAGGTCATCATATGGTTGGATGTAAAATTAATAGTAAAATGATGCCTATTATAACTAAATTAAAAAATGGTGATATTGTAGAAATAATAACATCAGATCAATCAAAAGGACCAAGCAGAGATTGGCTAAAATTTGTAAAGAGTTCTGGTGCAAAAAATAAAATATCTTCTTGGTTTAAAAAGAATGAAAGAGAAGAGAACATAGAAAAAGGAAAAGACTTAATAGATAAAGAACTTAAAAAAATAGGAATGAAATATGATGATTTGTTTAAACCAGAATTTGTTTCTGCAGCACTTAATAGATATAAATTTAATTCAGTAGATGATATGTATGCAGGTGTAGGGTTTGGATCAATATCATCAGGAAAAATTATTGCTAGAATTCTTGAAGAATATAGAAAAGTACACCATGAAGAAAATCTAGAAAAAACACTAGAGGAATTATCAAAAGAGAAAGTTCATAAGACGAAAACTTCACAGAGCGGAATTGAAGTAAAAGGAATTGATAATTGCTTAGTAAAGCTTTCAAAATGTTGTAATCCAGTACCAGGAGATGAAATAGTAGGATACATAACAAAAGGAAGAGGTGTTTCAGTACACAGAGCAGACTGCGTAAATGTTAAAAATCTTATTTCAGAAGAAAATCGTATGATTGATGTGTATTGGTATAACAATGACAAAACAACATATAACGTAGATATTGAAATATATGCAAATGATAGGGCTGGTTTATTAGCAGATATAATTGCTGAAGTTGGAAATACAAAAAGCAAGTTAATGGCTGTTTCTTCAAGAGCTACAAAAGAAAAAATAGCTGTAACTGAATTAACTGTTGAAGTAGAAAATGTAGATCAATTAAACAAAATACTAAAGGCATTAAGAAAAATAGACAGTGTATATGAAGTAAAAAGAAAGAAGTAACATGACTAGTTGGCAGGTTAGGGACGTTCTTTAATCTGCCATATTGGCAGATTAGGGACATACTTAAGATAATAATAATAATAATAATAATAAATAAAAAACGGGTGAAGAGGTATGATATTAAAGGTTTTAAAAGTAGATGGAGGTTTTTTACAAAAAACTAATTGTTATATTGTACAAGATGAAAAAACAAAAGAAACAATGGTTATAGATCCGGGGGGAAGTGTAAACGAAATTGTGGAATTACTTGATATATTAAAAGCAAATTTAAAGTACATTTATTTAACACATTGCCATGGAGATCATATTGGAGGAGTAAAGGAACTAAAAGAAAGAAAAGGCGGTAAAATTTTAATACATAGATATGATGCAGAAGGATTATATAATCCTGAAATTAATTTAAGAGAACATGTTGGCCTTACTCCGGAACACTTGGAAGCGGATTCTAGAGTAGATGATGCAGATTTAATACATTTGGGAGATTTGGAGTTTGAAGTACTTCATACACCAGGACACACTGCAGGGGGTAGTTCTTTATATTGCGAAAAAGAAAGATTGGTATTTTCTGGAGATACACTTTTTAAAGGAACTTGGGGGAGAACAGACTTACCAACAAGTAGCTTTGTAGATATTATAAATTCAATTGAAAATAAACTATTAATATTGCCAGATGACACAATCGTATATCCAGGACATGGCCAGCCAACAAGAATTAGAGATGAAGAACCAATATATTATAATTTGATGCCTGGAGAATAGAAGAACGAACTAAAATATTGAAAGAGATATGTTATAGAAAATAAAAATGAAGGAGATTATTATATGAAAGTTGAACCACGAACATTACCAGGTTTTATGGAGCTGTTACCAAAAGATCAAATTTTGTTTAATAATATGAAAGAAAAGATACAAAGATCATATGAAAAATTTGGATTTTTGCCACTAGATACGCCTATTATAGAGATGTCTGATGTACTTTTGGCAAAAGCTGGAGGAGAAACTGAAAAACAAATTTATCGCTTTAATAAAGGTGATAATGACTTGGCTTTAAGATTCGATTTAACAGTGCCACTTGCAAAATATATTACAGAGTATTTTAATGAAATTACTTTTCCGTTTAGAAGATATCAAATAGGAAAAGTATACAGAGGAGAAAGACCACAAAAAGGAAGATTTCGTGAATTTTATCAATGTGATATAGATATTATTGGAGACGGAGAGCTTAGCATAATTAATGATGCTGAAATGCCAAGTATAATATATACAACAATAAAAGATTTAGGATTTGATGATTTTACAATTTGTATTAATAACAGAAAGGTATTGAATGGATTGTTTAAAGAATTAAATCAAGAAAAACAATCTGTAGATATTATGAGAGTAATAGATAAACTAGAAAAAATAGGAAAAAACAATGTTATTGCAACATTAGAAGAATTAAATATACCAAATGAAACAATTAATAAGATAATTGAGTTTATCGAGATAGATGGAACTACAGATGAAAAGATTGCTGCTTTAGATAAATTAAATATAAAAAATGATTTATTCCTAGAGGGAGTAAATGAATTAAAAGAAGTAGTAAAATATGTTAGAATGCTTGGCGTTCCGGACACACACTTTAAAGTGGATTTAACAATTGCAAGAGGCTTAGATTATTATACAGGAACAGTATATGAAACATTTTTAAATGAATATCGTGAAATAGGAAGTGTTTGCTCTGGAGGAAGATACGATAATTTAGCAGAATTCTATACAGACAAGAAATTACCAGGAGTAGGAGTATCTATAGGACTTACAAGACTTTTTTATAAATTAAATGAATTACAAGCTGTACGAGAAAATCAAAAGTCAATTGCAAAAGTATTAGTTGTATCTATGACGGAAGATATAGAAAAGCCATTAGAGATTGCGTCAAAACTAAGAAATGAAGAAATAAATACACAGGTTTACTTAGAAAATAAAAAGGCTAAAGCAAAATTTAAATATGCAGATCGTTTACAAATTCCATATGTTATTACAATTGGAGAAGATGAAGTACAAAACAATGTTGTTTCATTAAAAGATATGAACACAGGAGAGCAAAAAACTTTAACAATAGAAGAGGCAATTAAATTATTAAAAAAATAAATTTATCTTAACTATATGTGAAATTAAGTTATATTTTTCAATGTACAAGAATATATTAGTATATAAGACTTGGACAAAGGAGAAATAGAAATGATTAATTTAGCAGTAGTGGAAATGAAAGATGTTATAAAATATCTAGTAAAAATCACTATAATTATAACAATTGTAGTGGCTCTTACTAGATATTTTTCAAGTTTTAAGATAAAAAGTTCTAAGGAAGATAATGATAAGTATGCTCTTTTGTCATGCTTAGATACAGTAATACCAAACATAAAAGATGTTAATAATAAATCAAATAATTCGCAAAACAATAATTCTAAAAAACCGCTAAGGATGGTTTTGGGCGTAGAATTAGGTATGATGGATAGTATAGAAACTAATGATAATAAGAAAAGCAATCAAACAGGAGAAAATAATAATTCAAACAGTATTTATGATAATGATGAGGAAACAATAAGTGAAGCAAAGACAGGAGTGAAAACAGAAGTACAAGAAACTAATGTACCTCAAAAATTTACATCTACATATAATACAGTAAAAATAAAAAATGAAACAAAGACAAAATTAACACAACAAATGTTGACTCCAGATGTCAAAATAAATACCAAAAAAATATTAATATATCATACGCATACGTGTGAAAGCTATACTCCAAGTGAAAAATACACATACAAAAAATCGGGTAATTTTAGAACAACTGATAAAACGAGATCTGTTGTTAGGGTAGGAACAGAACTTACAAAATACATGAAAAATTACGGATATAGTGTAGTGCATGATACAACATTATATGATTATCCTTCGTATAATGGATCATACAATAGATCATATACAAATGTTGGAAAATTGTTAGATAAAAATGAAGGGACAGAGATTGTATTTGATATTCATAGAGATGCAATTGGAGATAGCTCATATGCTCCTACTGTAAAAATTGGAGATGAATATGCTGCTCAATTATTATTTGTAATAGGTGGCAATGGAGAACGGTACACATAAAGATTGGCAAGAAAATTTAAAGTTTGCGATAAAAATTCAAGAAAAAGCAAATGAGTTATACCCCGGATTATTTAAACCAATTATTTTAAGGAATAGTGGATATAATCAAGAGCTGGCAAAAGGTGCTAGTATTATAGAGGTAGGAGCTACTGGGAATACTTTAGACCAAAGCCTAGTTAGTATGAAATATTTAGCAAAAGTTTTAAGTGAGTTATAGGAAAGTTTTACCAAAATAGGTAATTTATTACAAAAAAAAATTTAAAATTATAAAAAAATGTTGAATAAAGAGTATTCTTAGTATAATATATATAAAGAACAGGAGCACACAATTTATAGCAAAAGTATAATAGTATACTAAGGAGGAACCTATGGGAAATATAAAGGTTGATTTTAAAAATGCACGTGTATTTGAGAAAAATGTGATGAATTATGCTGATAAGGTATCAGAAATTCACAAAGAGTTACATGAAAAAGCTGATGACAAAAGTGAGTTTATAGGATGGCTTAATTTACCAACGAATTATGATAAAAAAGAATTTGAAAAAATAAAAAAGTCCGCACAGAAAATACAATCAGATTCAGACATATTATTAGTAATAGGAATAGGAGGCTCATATTTAGGTGCTAGAGCTGTTATAGAAGCATTAACAAATACATTTTATAATATGCTTGATAAAAATATAAGAAAGACACCGCAAATTTTATATGTAGGAAATAATTTGAATCCTAATTATATAAATGATTTAATTGATGTAATAGGAAATAAAGATATTTCAATTAATGTAATATCGAAATCTGGAACAACAACAGAACCTGCTATAGCATTTAGAATTTTTAGAGAACTATTAGAAAATAAATATGGATTAAAGGAAGCTAAAAAAAGAATATATGTAACAACAGATGAAAAAAATGGAGCATTAAAAAAACTAGCTTTAAGAGAAAAGTATACTACTTTTGTAATACCTAATAATATAGGCGGTAGATATTCTGTTTTAACAGCAGTTGGATTATTACCAATAGCAACAGCTGGAATTGATATAGATAAATTAATGAATGGTGCAAGAATTGCTCAAGATAAATATGCAGATGAAAATTTGAAGTATAATGAGTGCTATAAGTATGCAGTTTTAAGAAATATATTGTATGAAAAAGAAAAAAATATAGAATTATTAGTTACATATGAGCCAAAGATGAGATATATGATTGAGTGGTGGAAACAATTATATGGAGAAAGTGAAGGAAAAGAAGAAAAAGGAATTTTTCCAGCAGGAGCAGAATTTACAACAGATTTGCACTCATTAGGACAATATGTTCAAGAAGGACGTAGAAATCTATTTGAAACCGTAATTAATATAAAAAATTCAGATTCAGATTTAAAGATAAATCATGATGAAGATGACTTAGATTGTTTAAATTATTTAGAGAACAAGTCACTAGATTACATTAATAAAAAAGCAATGGAAGGAACAATTCAAGCACATGTAGATGGAGATGTTCCAAATATACTAGTAAATATGGAAAAGCTAGATGCTGAAACTTTAGGACAGTTGATTTACTTTTTTGAACTTGCATGTGCAATGTCTGGAAAAATATTAGGAGTAGATCCATTTAATCAACCTGGAGTAGAAAAATATAAAACAAATATGTTTAAATTATTAGGAAAACCTGGATATGAAAAATAAAGTGTGAAAATGCTTTGACAATATACAAAGATTATAGTAAAATAATATAGTAAGCACTTGAAAGGAGAGTTCATATATGGTAGAAAATAAAGAACCTGAAATAATAGAAAATGGATCAACAAAGAAATTGAATAAATGTGGATTAGTTAGCTTTATATTTTCATTAGTTGGAATTATAATAGCAGGATTACCTTGTGGAATAGTTGCTATAATTACAGGTATTATAGGAATTGCCACTTTTAAATCTGATGTACAAAAAGGAAAATGGATGGGTATTACAGGTTTGGTAATCGGTGTGTTAGATGTTGTTATTGTTATTGCATTTTTAGTATTAAGAGTTGCAATAAATCTAAATGTACAATAAAAAATAATATATAAAATTTAAATATTAAAAAACATAAATGAGACAAAGTAAAATAAAGGTTATTTTAAGAGAGAAATAGTTGTAAGCTGGAAGCTATTTTAAATAAACATATTTGAAAAACTACCTCATTGTTTCTGAAAAATCAGACGATTAGCATACGTTAAATGCAAATGAAGAAAAAATAAGGGTGGAACCGTGCAATATAAAATGCACCCCTCTAAATAGAAATAAAACTATTTAGAGGGGTGCGTTTTTTTATAAACATGGAAATACTCATATAAAATAAATTTATTATATTTTAGGCTGATGCAAAAAACATGCATCAAAAGGAGGAAAAATGAAAATTATATTAAAGGATGGATCAGTTATTGAAGCTGATAAAGGGATTACTGTTTTAGACTTGGCAAAAAAAATAAGTGAAGGATTAGCAAGAAATGCTACAGCAGGAAGAGTTAATGGAGAAGTAAAGGATTTAAGATATAACATTGTAGAAGAAAACGCACAAGTTGAAATTCTAACATTTGATAACGATATAGATGGAAAGAAGGCATATTGGCATACAACATCACACATTATGGCACAGGCAATTAAAAGAATTTTTGGAGATGAAGTAAAATTAGCAATCGGCCCATCAATAGATGAGGGATTTTATTATGACTTTGATATTGAAAGAGCTTTTTCAGATGAAGACAAACTAAAAATTGAAGAAGAAATGAAAAAAATTATAAAAGAAGATTTATCAATTGAAAGATTTACTCTACCTAAAGCAGAAGCTTTAGAATTAATGAAAGACGAACCATATAAAGTTGAGCTAATTAATGATTTGCCAGAAGGTGAAGAAATATCATTTTACAAACAAGGTGATTTTACGGACTTATGTGCTGGTCCACACTTGATGAGTACAGGAAAAGTTAAAGCTATCAAACTTTTAGCCTCTTCAGGAGCTTATTGGAGAGGTAGTGAAAAAAATAAAATGCTTCAAAGAATCTATGGTGTATCTTTTCCAAAAGCTAGTCAATTAGAAGAACACCTAGCTTTACTTGAAGAAGCAAAGCAAAGAGATCATAGAAGAATTGGCAAACAGTTAGATTTATTTATGACACATGAGCTTGTTGGTTCAGGACTTCCAATGTATTTACCAAATGGTGCAACAATAAGAAGATTGCTAGAACAATATATTCTAAAAAAAGAAGTTAAACTAGGATACAAGCATGTATATACTCCATCACTTGCAAATGTTGCATTATATAAAACAAGTGGACATTGGGATCATTATAAAGAAGATATGTTCCCAGTAATGAAAATGGATACAGAAGAGATGGTTTTAAGACCAATGAACTGTCCTCATCATATGTTAATTTATAAAAACGCAATGCATTCTTACCGTGATTTACCTATAAAAATAGGAGAGCTTGCACATGACTTTAGATATGAAGCAAGTGGTAGTGTATGTGGTCTTGAAAGAGTAAGAGAGATGTGTCAAAATGATGCTCATATTTTTGTAACACCAGAACAAATAAAACCAGTTTTTGGAGAAGTTGTTAATTTGATTCTTTCTGTATATAAAGACTTTGGATTCCAAGATTATACATTTAGATTATCATTAAGAGATAAAGATAATAAAGAAAAATATTTTGATGATGATGAAATGTGGGAAAATGCTGAAAGTCAATTAAGACAAATATTAACAGAATTAAATATTGATTTTTATGAAGCAAAAGGAGAAGCCGCTTTTTATGGACCTAAATTAGATGTTCAAATAAAAACAGCAATTGGACATGATATTACAATCTCAACATGTCAATTAGATTTCTTATTACCACAAAGATTTGAACTAGAATATATAGGAGAAGATGGAAAAGCACATAGACCTATAGTTATTCATAGAGCAATACTTGGAACATTTGATAGATTTATTTCATTCTTAATTGAAGAGACAAAGGGAGCTTTCCCTGTATGGCTTTCACCAGTACAAGTTAAAGTAATGCCTATTTCAGATAACCATAAAGAATATGCAAAAAAATTAACAGATAAATTATTTGAACAAGATATTAGAGTTGAATTAGATGATAGAAACGAAAAAATTGGTTATAAAATTCGTGAAGCTCAACTTCAAAAAGTACCATACATGTTAATTGTTGGAGATAAGGAAATAGAAGCAAATGCTGTAGGAGTACGTTCTAGAAAAGATGGTGATATTGGTCAAATGTCTCAAGATGAGTTTGTTAAGAAAATTAAACATGAAATAGAAACATTTGCAAAAAATTAAATAAAAGTAAAAAAACAGTTGATTTTTTTGCGCTCTTATAATAAAATTTAAAAGGGTGCAAAAAAATGACAAAAAATTCGAAAATAGTAAGAAAAAACACAGCAACAATATTAGAAAATAAAGCAATTTTAATAATTGTGTTATTTATGTTTTTACTATTTTCATTTATATAATGTTTTATAGAAGGTGTCTGGAAAGTAGATACCTTCTTTTTGTATCTTAGTATAAAAATAAAATAATAGGAGGAGTTTATGGAAGAGAAAAAAATGACATTAGATGTAAACGAAAAACCACCAATTGCTAAATGGATTATATTAGCAATTCAGCACGTATTTGCTATGTTTGGGGCAACTATATTAGTTCCAATTTTAGTAAATTCGGCAGCAGGAGAAACAGTGATTACTATACCAGTAGCATTAGTAACATCAGGAATAGGAACTTTGATATATATTTTATGTACAAAAGGAAAATCACCAGTGTATTTAGGAAGTTCATTTGCATTCATAGCGCCAATTGCAGCAGCGTATTTAAAAGGTGGAGCATCAGGAGCTATGACTGGAATTATGGTAGTTGGACTTATTTATATAATAGTTGCAATTGTAATTAAATTAATAGGAAAAAATTGGATTGATAAGTTGTTGCCACCAGTAGTTATAGGACCAATGATAATGATTATAGGACTAGGATTAGCTCCATCAGCAGTTTCACAGATAGGTTTAACTTCAGGTGCGGAGCTTGATTGGAAGATATTACTTGTTGCTGTAGTTTCTTTTTTAGTAACAGCTATTGTTATGACTAGAGCAAAAGGATTTTTAAAAGTTATACCATTTTTAGTAGGAATAATTTCAGGCTATGTGTTATCTATAATTTTAGGACTAGTAGATTTTACAGCTGTAGCAGAGGATAATTTCTTTAGTGTTCCAAAATTTATAATTCCATTTGTAAATTATGCACCAAATTTTTCAGCATTGATTACTATTGCCCCTATTGCATTAGTTACATTGTGTGAACATATAGGAGATCACACATCATTAAGTAATATTATAGGAAAAGATTTATTAAAAGATCCTGGATTAGATAGAACTATACTAGGAGATGGAATTGCAACCTTTGTAGCTGGTGTGCTTGGAGGACCTGCAAATACTACTTATGGAGAAAACACTTCTGTCGTAGGTATGACAAAAGTAGCATCTGTATGGGTAATTGGATTGGCAGCAATTATAGCAATTATAATAGGGTTCTTAGGAAAATTCACAGCTTTAGTATCTACAATTCCTAATGCTGTATTAGGAGGAGTATCACTACTTCTTTATGGATTTATAGCTGTTAATGGACTAAAAGTTTTAATTAAAAATCAGATAGATTTTGAAAAAACAAAAAATATAGTTGTTGCTTCTACTATGCTTGTCTTAGGGCTAGGTGGAGCATCAATATCAATTATAAGTGGAGATTTATCTATAACAATATCAGGAATGAGCTTAGCTGCAATTATAGGTATAATATTAAACTTAATATTACCAGATGAAAAAGAAGAGGCTAATGTGGATAAGCAAAAAAATGAAAAGAAAGAAAGTAAGAAAAAAGAAAATGTAAATGTATAAAGGAGAGTATTGTAAATGAAAGCGATAGAATTAAAACATCCGTTAATTGAACATAAATTAGCAATTTTGAGAGATAAAAATACGGGAACAAAAGAATTTAGAGAATTGATAATGGAAATAGCTATGTTTTTATGCTACGAAGCAATGAAAGATGCTAAATTAGAAGAAGTTGAAATAGAAACTCCGATTGAAAAAATGAAAACAGGAAAATTAGATGAAGATAAGTATGCATTTGTACCAATATTAAGAGCTGGTATGGGAATGTTAGACGGAGTTATTAATGTTGTTCCAAATGCTAAAATAGGACATATTGGAATGTATAGAGATGAAAATACATTTGAACCCGTAAACTACTTCTTTAAGGTACCAAAAGATATACAAAATAGAGAAGTTATAATTCTAGACCCTATGCTTGCAACAGGAGGTTCAGCAGTAGATGCAATAGAACTATTAAAAAGTAAGGGAGTAAAGAAAATTAAATTTTTAAGTATTATAGCAGCACCAGAAGGAATAGAGAGAGTCGAAAATAAATATCCAGATGTACAGATTTTTTGTGCACATATAGATAATCATTTAAATCCAAATAAATATATAGTACCAGGACTTGGAGATGCAGGAGATAGAATTTTTGGAACAAAATAAATAAAATTTAAATTAATATTTAAATAACCAGATAATATGTAATGTTATCTGGTTATTACTTATTTTATCTCTTAAACATTGACCACTTATGCTGTAAAATGATATAATAAAAAATGGAGAGTGAAATAAATATGCTAGAAAAAATGAGAGTGTATGCATTTGTTGGACCATCAGGAACAGGTAAGAGTTACAGAGCTCAGATGGTAGCAAATGAGAATAATATAAGTTATATAATAGATGATGGACTTTTAATTAACGAAAATAATGTTGTGGCAGGAAAATCAGCTAAAAAAGCACCAACAAGAATAGAAACTGTAAAAAAAGCTATTTTTATTGATGAAAAAGAGCGAAATGAAATGAGAGAGGCATTAAAAAAATACAAACCAGAGGCAATTTTGATTCTTGGAACATCAGATGATATGGTTGAAAAAATTGCTGCTAACTTAGATATTCCTAAGCCTGAGAGGACAATTTATATTAACCAAGTTGCAACAGAAACAGAAATGGAAACAGCAAAAAGAATTAGGACAACGCAAGGTAAACATGTTATACCAGTTCCAACATTTGAAATAAAAAGAGATTTCTCAGGGTATATTTTAGATCCTTTACAAATATTTAAATTTAAAGGCCGTGGAAATGAACCATATATAGCTGAAAAGTCTATTATAAGGCCAACATTTAGCTATTTAGGAAACTTTACAATATCTGATAATGTATTTAGACAAATAGCAGAATATGTTGCAAAAAAAACAGAAGGAATTCACAGAATATCAAGAACTAGAGTTGAAAGTACTGTTGGTGGCACAAATATTTACATGGAAGTTTATGTAGTATATGGATATAATATAGTGAATGTTTTAAGAAAATTTAAAACAAAAACTAAAAAAGAAATTGAAAGATTAACTACAATGAATGTGCAAGAAGTGTCTATAACGGCAAAAGGAATATATATGCCAGAAAGTGAGGAAAAATAAATGTCTTTTATAGTAGCAATAGATGGACCAGCTGGGACAGGGAAAGGAACAGTAACAGAAAAGTTATCTAGAAAATTGGGATTGATTAATATTGATACAGGAGCAACTTATCGTGCTGTTACTCTTGCGATGATAGATGAAAAAATATCACTAGAAGAAATTGACAAAATAAATACACTCCTAGAGAATATAAAAATTGAACTTAAAAACCAAAAAGGTAAACAATCTGTATTTTTGAATGGTCAAGATGTTACAGAAAAAATAAGAAGCAAAGAAGTAACAAAATTAGTGTCACAGGTATCTAGTATTAAAGAAGTACGTTTTGCAATGGCTGGACTTCAAAGAAAAATGGCAGAAGGAAAATCTGTAATAATGGAAGGCAGAGATATAGGAACATATGTATTTCCAGGTGCAGATGTAAAGATTTACCTAGATGCAGATGTAGAAGAAAGAGCAAAAAGAAGATTTAAACAGAATCAAGAAAAAGGTATAGATATGAGTTATAAAGAAGTTCTTGATAACATAAAGAAGAGAGATGAAAACGACAAAAACAAAGAAATTGGTGCTCTAAAAGTCGCAACTGATGCGATTGTGATAGATACAACTAAAATGACTATAGATGAAGTTACTTCCAAGATAGCGAAACTTATTAAAGAAAAACAAAAACAAACTAAGTTATTAAAAAAAATATATAAAGTTAGACCAGAGACAAAGTGGAAAAAAACTGTAAGAGCAGTTGTTAAAGGAATATTGGCTGGTTTATATCGTATAGTATTTCGCGTAAGAATAACTGGAAATGTTCCTGAAACAGGAAGTTATATAATCTGTGCAAATCATATAAATTACCTAGATGCTGCTGCAGTAGTTTTATTAAATAAACGAAAAATTTATTTTGTAGCAAAAGAAGATTTGTTTAGATTTAAAGTTTTAAATTGGTTAGCACATGTATTTGATATTATTCCTATAAAACGTAATATGCAGGATATGGAAGCCATGAAAAGATGCCTAAAAATTGTAAAATCTGGAGAATTACTTGGAATATTTCCTGAAGGAACAAGAAAAGGGCTACAAAAAAATGGAAAAGCTAAAAATGGAGCTGCTTATATGGCAATTAAGACAGGAACACCAATAATACCCGTAGGTATACATGGAACTTTCAAACCATTTTCTAAGGTATATATTAATTATGGAGAACCAATTGATTTGACTGGATATAAAAAATCAAATAATATAGATGATGCAACAAAACTTGTTATGGATAAGATAGTTATGTTGACAACAGTTGAAAAATGAAGTATAATGTTGAATTAGATTTTATGAGAAAGTACTTACATAAAACCAATTATTTTTTAATAATTGGTTTTATATAGGTAAAGGAGAAGGAGTAAAAAGATGAATAATAAAAACATAAGAAATGTAGCAATTATTGCACACGTTGATCATGGAAAAACAACACTTGTTGATGCGTTATTAAGACAAAGCCATGTATTTAGAGAAAATGAACAAGTAGATGAAAGAGTAATGGATTCAAATGCACTTGAAAAAGAAAGAGGAATTACAATTCTATCAAAGAATACATCTGTAATGTATAATGGAGTAAAAATTAATATAGTTGATACTCCAGGACATGCTGATTTTGGTGGAGAAGTTGAACGTGTTTTAAAAATGGTAGATGGTGTTTTACTATTAGTAGATGCTTTTGAAGGACCAATGCCACAAACAAGAGAAGTTTTAAAGAAATCTTTAGCATTAAATTTAAAACCAATTGTTATTATAAATAAAATTGATAGACCTGGAGCAAATCCTTTAAAAGTTGTAGATCAAGTTCTAGAGCTATTTATAGAATTAAATGCAAACGATGAACAATTAGATTTTCCTGTTGTATATGCTTCTGCAAAGAATGGAATTGCAAAAATGCATTTAGAGGATGAAAGCGATAATGTAAATTGCATATTCGATACAATTATTAAAAATATTGAACCACCAGTATGTGATATGGATGGAGATATGCAATTACTAGTTTCTAATATTGATTATGATGAATACTTAGGAAGAATTGCTGTAGGTAGAGTTGAAAGAGGAACAGTAAATTCAGGAATGTCTGTAGCTGTTTGTAAGAAAGAAAAAACAGAACAAGGAAAAATAGCTAAATTATTTACATATATGGGATTAAAAAGAACTGAAGTAGAATCAGTTTCTGCAGGAGATATTGTATGTATATCAGGTATTCCAGATATTAATATTGGAGATACAATTTGTGATATAAATAATCCTGAAAAAATTCCATTTGTAGATATTGATGAACCAACAGTATCAATGACATTTAGTGTTAATAATGGACCTTTTGCAGGTAAAGAGGGACAATTCGTAACTTCAAGACATATTCGTGATAGATTATTTAAAGAACTTGAAAGAAATGTAAGTTTAAGAGTAAAAGAAACAGATTCAGCAGACAGTTTTGAAGTATGTGGACGTGGAGAATTACACTTATCAGTATTGATAGAGACAATGAGAAGAGAAGGTTTTGAACTTCTAGTATCTCGTCCAAAAGTTATATTTAAGGAAATTGATGGTGTAAAATGTGAACCTATAGAAAGATTAGTTGTAAATGTTCCAGACGATTGCATAGGAAATGTAATTGAAAAATTAGGTAGAAGAAAAGCTGAAATGATTAACATGGAACCAGCTGAAGCAGGTCACACAAAAGTTGAATTTAAGATCCCAGCAAGAGGATTAATTGGATATAGAACAGATTTCTTAACTGATACAAAAGGCGAAGGAACAATGAATAGCATCTTTGATTGTTATGAGCCATATAAGGGTGAAGTGCAATCAAGAACAAGAGGAGTACTAGTTGCATTTGAACAAGGTACATCTGTTACATATGGATTATATAACGCACAAGAAAGAGGAGAATTATTCATTGGTGCTGGTGTAGATGTATATGAAGGAATGATAGTTGGAATTAATTCAAGAAATGAAGATATTTCAATAAACGTATGTAAAGAGAAACATTTAACTAATACAAGAGCTTCAGGATCTGATGATGCACTTCGTTTAGTACCACCTATTCAATTATCATTAGAAAAAGCAATTGAATTTATTCAAGATGATGAATTAGTTGAAGTTACTCCAAAAAATATTCGTTTAAGAAAGAAAATATTAGACAGTAAAACAAGAGAAAGAGAAGCAAGAAGAGGACAATAATATATTACAAAAAGGAAATGGAAAATTTGATTACTAATTAAAACAAAGTTGTCGAATTGTTGCTCCGTTTCCTTTTTATGAGGAGTTAATATGAATAAAGTTGAACTAAAAAAAATAAAAGAAAAAGCTTTGGAAGATAAAATACCAATTATAATGGATGATACATTAGAAGTAATAGATAAGATTTTAAAAGATAAGAAACCTTCTAAAATTTTAGAAATAGGAACCGCTGTGGGTTATTCTGCAATCTGTTTTTCAGAATATTTAGATGGTGATGGATATATAGATACTATTGAAAGAGAAGAAGATAGAGTATCTCAAGCAAGAGAAAATATAAAAAAAGCAGAAGTAGGAGATAAAATTAATATATTATTTGGAGATGCTGTGGAAATTTTACCAACGCTAAATAAAAGATATGATGTAGTTTTTATTGATGCTGCTAAAGGAAAATATCCTTTCTTTTTGAAAGAGGCTTTGCGTATGCTAAGTGAAGACGGCATAATCATAGCTGATAATGTACTATATAAAGGATATGTTATGAGTGATTATAATAAACATAAGCAACGTACTGCTGTAAGAAACCTTAGAGAATTTATAAAAGAACTACAAGAAAATTCAGAATTAGAAGTTGAAATATTGGAAGTTGGAGATGGACTTGCAGTTGCAAAAAGACATGAAAAAAGCTTAGTATAACTAAGCTTTTTTCAATAAATTTATATTAAGTATCGGGCAAAGGATAAAACGTAATCTAATAAAAGTATAGAAGATAAAAAATATAAAATACAAATTTGAACTTTATAGGGAATCTTGGATAATATAATATTCAATTTCTTTTTGAAAAATGGGTATATGTTGTTAATGAATAATATTGCTGCAATTCCCCATACAAAAGAGTAGAAAATACTTATTCTACCATTTAAATTAAAAAATTCATTTGAATAATTCCACCATTTTGCAGCAAAAAGCGCATCCATTCCATAACTAACTGCATATTCAAATATAGAAAAAATAATAGCTGCATATAAAAATAATTTAATATTTTTTCCTTTATATTTACTGAAAAAAAGTATTAAAATAAGTGCACCACATCCATAAATAGGGCAAAGAGGCCCATATAAAAAACCTCTTTTGGTAAAATAACCTAATTCGTATAAACTATAAAATGTTTCTATTACCCATCCTAAAAATGAAAATATTAGAAAATATAATAGTAATTTACTAAATCTTGAAATTTTTTTTGTATTGTTTTTTTTGGTTGTTTTCTTTACTTTGTTTTTTATTTTCATATAATTCTCCTTTTGATTAACTATATATTATCAGATTTATGTATAAAAGTAAATTATTATACAATGTATTTTTAAAAATTAAATATAAAGTGAATATAATTGATTTTTTTATGTGAATATTGTAAAATATATATATTGGAAAAAGAAAGGAAGAATTTATAATGAAAAGACCAGAGTTATTAGCACCAGCAGGTTCATTTGAAAAAGCAAAAACAGCATTTAGATATGGTGCAGATGCTGTATATTGTGGAACAGGTGCACTATCTTTAAGAAGTAGAGCAGAAGTAGATAATGATGAACTTGCAAAAACAATAGAATATGCACATAGTATAGGGAAGAAAGTATATACAACTATTAATATATATGCGTGGGATGAACATTATGATGAAATAAAAAAACAAGCTAAAATGTTAAATGATTTGAAAGTAGATGCAATTATTGCATCTGATGGCGGAGTTATAGATATTTTAAAAGAATATGCACCAAATGTGAAAATACATGTAAGTACACAAGCTAATACAGTAAGCTATCATGCTGCTAATTTTTGGTACAAAAATGGTGCTAAAAGAGTTATTCTTGGTAGAGAAATGAATAAAAAACAAATTCAAGAAATTATGGAAAACAAACCAGAAGATTTAGAAGTTGAAATATTTGTACATGGAGCAATTTGTTTTGGTTATTCTGGAAGATGTTTTTTAAGTGACTTTTTAGCATCAAGAAGTGCAAATCTAGGTGACTGTGCACAAAGTTGCAGATGGGCATATAATGTATATGTTGAAGAACATAATAAACCAGGAAACCTTATGCCAGTAGAATATGATGAAAATGGAACATACATATTTTCTTCTAAGGATTTATGCTTAATAGAAAACCTTCCAGAAATTATAGAAATGGGAATTGATAGTTTAAAAATAGAGGGTCGATTAAAAACAGAATATTATTTGGCAAGCGTAGTAAATGCGTATAGAAATGCAATTGACGATTATATGAAGGATCCTGAAAACTATGATCCATCTAAATACATGAAAGAAATAGAAAAAACAAAAACGAGAGGACTTACTAAATTCTACTTTGAAGATAGAAATAATAAAGATTTTCAAGAATATGAAGGAAAGCAATATAATCCAAATTATGAATTTGGTGGAAAGGTAATTGAATTTCAAGATGAAAAATCAACTATTGAAATTAGAAATAGGTTAGTGGTTGGAGACACAATGGAAATCTTAATTCCGAATAAAATAGAACCATATAAATTTATTATTGAAGATCTATGGGATGTTGAAACTGATGAAAGAGTAGATCATGTAAATCCAGGTAAACAAGGTCAAAGTATAGAAATGAAATTGCCTATAAAATGTGAAAACGGATGGATTTTAAGAAGAAAAAAGTAAATAACAGTAAAAATGCTAAGTGAATTTTTCAACTTTAATGATAATATTGAAGTATAGAGTCTAATAGCTTAAAATAAAAGTGTAAGAGAATAAAAATAGTGCATAGATTTGAAGTTTAAATAATCTATGCACTATATTTTTATCTTTATATTGCCATAAAATGTAAATTATGATAGTATAAAGAAAGTTATTTAAAATCTATTAAATCTTAAA
>UMHA01074289.1_pt1 | contig 96573 bp, 98 predicted proteins | sample 1965401 | NCBI WGS metagenome assembly UMHA01 (sample SAMEA4836085, study PRJEB28245) | human gut metagenome | biome: gut microbiome; material: fecal sample | place: Denmark | collected 2008 | reverse complement strand
ATATACTAAGATAGGAAATAGCTGTGTTAAAACTAAAACAAATGCAGCAACATGTCCAAGTGGTTATGAAAAAATAAACAATACTTGTAAAAAGGTTTATTATAAATCTATAATTAAATCATGTCCTACTGGATTTACTTGTAACTATGAAACAAATCAAAGATGTTATAAAAAGGTAACAAGTGTAATTACAATGCATGATGTTAGGGATGTTACTTATTATAGATATGCTACAAGAGAATATATTAATGGTACTATTGATTATAAATGGAGTACATCTAATAATGATAAAAGTTTATTAAATAATGGATATAAGCTAACAGGAAGGACTAGAACGAAAAAGGGTGGTAAATAATAATGAAAATAAAAAGAAATACATTTAATATAATTGTGACTATATTAGGAACATTGCTTGTGGGAGAGTTAATTGCTTTTGCATTAATGCATAAGAAGAAAGGTCAAAACAAAGGTAATATTTCTACACCTACACCTACGAATACATATACAACTAATTACACACCATGTCCTATAGAATCAATAATTCCTGAAATAACATTAGATCCAATAAAAAACATTGAAGATATTAGTGATATTTTTGAAAATAAAACGGCTAATTTTATAGAAACATTAAAACTATCTGGACTTGAATTAGATACTAAGGAAGTAATTGATTTCTCATTAGCAGTTAATTTAGTTACTTTGATAGATAGTAATTATGATGTTACTAAATATTTAAATAAAGATACGGATTTATCTGCTTTAACAGTATATTCTAAAATAGCATATTTAAATATTACACAATATGATAAAACTAAATCTACTGATGAAATTATTAGATTAGGAAATATGATTATAGAACTAGATCAACAAGAAATATATAATAAGTATGAAAATATGATATTTAGTTTAATGAATACTAATAATAGTAAAGATGGTTTAAGTGATGAGTTATCTAAATTTATTATTGATATTAATGATAAAAATAGTGAATATAATAAGTTAGATCAAGGAAGTAAATATTTATTATCTATCCAAATACAAACTATGTTAAATACTAATAATTTTAATAATAATATAAGTAAAGAGGATTATGATAGATTAGTTATTGAAATACAGAATGCTCAAGCTGTAACTAATGAATTTATTAGACAAAATGTAAGAGATTATGATTGTATGGAATATACTAATAATAAGTCATATTCAAAAGTAAGAAGTCTTTAGAAAATATTTCTAAAAGGCTTTTTTTTCTTTTAAAAAAAATGTATAATGATGTTGGTGATTATGTATGAAAAGAATTATTATTATATTTTTATCTATTACTTTTATATTATTAATTCTTTTGTTATATATTACTAACGATAATTATTATAATAATATAAGTAAAAGTATTAAAGATAATTATGCTAATATTAATTTATATTATGTTAATAAATATAATGATTACTATGTGTTCTTATCAGATGAGAATTATGGTGTATTAGACGGTGAATATAATGGAATAATGCTTATTTCAAAATCTTTAGTACATGGTAATACTAATAACTATGATGTTATTTACAAAGATAATAAATTAATGTATCAAGAAGAAGTTTTAGATAAAGATAAATTAATATGATATATATACTTATTAATTAGATAAAACTATTACTATAGGAGGAAATAATGGAAAATAATGTTAGAAAAATTCTTATGGATAGACCGCTTGTTATACCAAGAATAATTATTAATAATTATAAAAAATTAAATATTACTGAGGAAGAGTTAATAATATTAATATTTATTATTGATTATGGTGTTGACTTGGAATATAATCCTAGTATTTTTGTTCAAGAACTTAATATAGATAAGTATAAAGTTTTAGAATTAATTAATTCCTTGAAAGAGAAAAATGTTTTGACAATATTAATAAAAAAAGAAAATAAGAAAGTTTCGTCTGAATATATTTCTTTACAACCACTTTATGATAAAATTATGAATATTGTTATGGATAATAAAGAAAAACAAATAGAAATAGATGAAAATATTTATAGTATTTTTGAAAATGAGTTAGGTAGAACTTTATCTCCTTTGGAATATGAAAAAATAAAAGAAATGGTAACATCTTATGGGCAAGAACTAGTTGTGGAAGCTTTAAAAGAAGCTGTATATAATAGAGCAAATAATTTAAGATATATTGAAACTATATTGTCAGAGTGGAATAAGAAGGGACACAAAACCAAAGCAGATATTTTAAAAGATAGGGAAAATTATAGAAGGAAGAAAACAGATAATATTAAATTACCTGATATAGATTGGTTGAATGATGATGAATAAGATATTTGATTATTTAGATTTTTTGTTTCCAAATCCTGTATGTGAGTTAGAATATAATAAAGATTATGAATTATTAATTGCTATTGTTTTGTCTGCTCAAACGACAGATAAAAGAGTCAATAAAGTAACTAGAGTGTTATTTAGTAAATATAAAACAATAGAAGAGTTAGCCAATGCTGATGTTTCTGATATTGAGAATATTATTAGAGAAATAGGTACGTATAAAAGAAAAAGTATGTATGTGAAAGAAATAGCAAACTATTTATATAAAAATAACATAAAAAAAATACCTAATGATAGAAAACTTATAGAAAGTCTTCCTGGAGCTGGTCATAAAACAGCTAACGTGTTTTTGGGTGTTATTTATAATGAGGCTGTTATTGCTGTAGATACTCATGTTCTACGTGTTAGTAAAAGATTAGGATTGGTTTCTTTAAATGATGATGTTAAAAAGGTTGAACAAAAATTGATAAAAAAAGTACCAAAGGATAAAAGAAATAAATTCCATCATCAATTAGTACTTTTTGGTAGATACCAATGTAAGGCAATAAAACCATTATGTAATGATTGCCGATTAAAACAAAATTGTAAATACTATTCTTCTATAGTAATGGCAGATACAGGGCATGATTCACAAGCATCTTTAACAAGATCTTCCTTATCTTCTGGAACTGTGTCTACAACAGCTTCAGCTAAGCCATCGTCATTAAAATCAAAAATTTCTTGATCAGTCATAGCAACACAATTACCACAACCAATGCACATATCATTAACACGTGTTTTCATACATATCATCCTTTCTTAACTAATTATAAGTGTAAAATTGATAAAAATCAATAAAAATGTTAGTATTTAAAAATAATATATGTTATTATATATTTAGTAAAGGAAGTAAGGTATGGAAACAAGAATAGATAAATATAATAATAAAAATATACCTACTAGAGTAGATAAAAATAAGGAACTATATACTAAGATATATAGTGCTTATGATGAATTTGAAAATTATAAAATACCTATTGATTCTAATGAAGTTGACTTATCTAATGTAAAAAGAAATGTTACAAGTAGAGTGGAATATAGACAAGTTAAGAATTATAGTAGTGCTACAAATAGTAAAATTGTTAAAAGAAATCCAGATGTTTATAAAGTTGATTTTGATAAAAATACTGAAGTGTATGATGTAAAAGATATGATAAAGGAAGCAAAAGATGCTAAAAAAGCAGAAATAAATGAAGAAAAAGAAGAAAATTATTTAAAAAAATTAAATTTGGATTTAGAAAAAACAAATTTAGAAAAGATGAAAGAAATGTATACGGATGTAACATTATCAGAAGAAGAGTCAGATAAATTATCTAATACGGCAAATTTATCATTAGAAATACTTTCTGATTTAAAAGGTGATAATGAAAATACAGTAGTAACTGATCCTATTCAAAGAGATGATGATGTTATTGATGAAGATAAAACTTTTTATAGTAATAATTATTCATTTAAAAATGAAGATTTCTTTGAAAATGATGAAGAGATAGAAGAAAAGGATAATAAGTATTTATTTAAAATAATATTAATAATACTTTTTATTATATTGTTAGCTATTATATCTATATATTTTATTGGATATTTTTGGAGAACTTAGGTTCTTTTTTCTTTTTTGGTATAAGTATTTATAAAATAAAATTATGCTTTAGAAATTAATATTCTGTTGTGTAAAAAAAATGTCTTTTTAATTGATAAGAACTACAATTTATGATATTATTTGGATAGGTGATAGTATGGATGAAGTATTAAATAGAATATATAATTATTCTTTAGAAGAAATTATGGGAGAAAGATTTGGAAAGTATTCTAAGTATATTATTCAAGATAGGGCTATTCCTGATGTAAGAGATGGATTAAAACCTGTACAAAGAAGAATATTATATTCTATGTATAAAGAAAAAAATATGTATGATAAACCTTATAGAAAGTCTGCTAGGGCAGTCGGCGATGTTATGGGTAAATATCATCCACATGGTGATAGTTCTATATATGAAGCTATTGTAAGGATGAGTCAGAATTGGAAAATGCGTGAACCGTTTATTGATATGCAAGGTAATAATGGTTCTATTGATGGAGATGGAGCGGCTGCTTCCCGTTATACAGAAGCAAGATTATCTAAAATAGCTGATTTGATGCTTCGAGATATTGATAAAGATACTGTGGTATTTTCTCCTAACTATGATGATACGTTGTTAGAACCAACTGTTCTTCCTAGTAGGTTTCCTAATTTATTAGTTAATGGAACAACGGGAATTTCAGCAGGTTATGCTACAAATATACCACCACATAATCTTTCTGAAGTAATTGATGCAACTATATATAGGATAGATAATCCTAATTGTAGACTAGATACAATAATGAACTTTGTTAAAGGGCCGGATTTTCCTACTGGTGGTCAGGCTATTGGATATGATGGGATAAAGAGTGCTTTTGAAACAGGTCGTGGAAAAGTAATTATAAGGCCTAAATTATCTATTGAAAAAAATAAAATAATTATTACAGAAATACCTTATGAGGTAAATAAACAACAACTTGTAAAGAAAATTGATGAATTAGCTATTGATAAAAAAATAGATGGTATATTAGATGTTAGGGATGAGTCAGATAAATCTGGATTACAAATTACTATTGAACTTAAAAAAGAAACTAATAGTAAATCAATATTAAATTATTTATATAAAAATACTGAATTACAAGTAAATTATAATTATAATATGATAGCTATTGTAAATCGTAGACCTATGCAATTAGGTATAATTCCAATTCTTGATGCTTATATATTACATCAAAAAGAAGTAGTGACTAAAAGAACAGATTTTGATTTAGCACATGCTAAAAAGAGATATCATATTGTTTTAGGATTAATTAAAGCTATATCTATATTAGATGAAGTTATTGCTACAATTAGAGCTAGTAAAAACAAAGCAGATTCAATTATTAATTTAGTTAATAAATATGATTTTACAGAAGAGCAAGCTACAGAGATAGTTAATTTGCAATTATATAGATTAACTAATACAGATATAGAAACATTAAATAGTGAAAAAGAAAATTTAGAAAAATTAATTTCTATGTTGGAGAGTATTTTAGCTTCACCAGAAAAATTAAATTCTGTTATAAAAGAGGAATTAAGAAGAATTAAGAAAGAATATGGTACTCCAAGAAAGACTGAGATAATAGATCAAGTTGAAGAAATTAAAATTGATACTCAAGAGATGATTCCTAAAGAAGATGTTATTGTTGTGGTTACAAAAGAAGGTTATGTAAAGAGAGTATCTTTAAGAGGATTTCAAGCTAATAGTGATTCTACAGCTTTAAAGGAAAATGACTATGTTATAGGTATATATAATATAAATACTACAGATACTATACTTATATTTACTGATATGGGTAATTATTTATATTTACCAGTATATGAAATACCAGAAGTAAAGTGGAAAGATTTAGGTAAACATGTAAGTAATATTATAAGTATGGAATTTAAGGAACAAATAGTAGCTAGTATTCCTGTATATGATTTTAATGCTGATAAATATATTACTAGTTTTACAGAACAAGGAATGGTAAAGAGAACTAAATTGTCAGATTTTAAAGTAAATAGGTATTCAAAAGAAATTAGCATGATGAGTTTAAAAAATGATGACAAATTGATAAGTGTTACGGATAGTGATTATTCTGATGTGTTCGTAGCTACTAGAGATGGTTATGGACTTTGGTATGATATATCAGAAGTTAGTCCTGTAGGTATTAGGGCAAGCGGTGTTAAGTCTATCAAACTAAAAGATGATATAGTTGTTTCTTCGTTATTGTTTGATCCTAGTTGTGAATTTATATCTATTATTATGGATAGGGGAACAGCTAAAAGACTTAGACTATCAGAAGTTACTGAAACAACGAGAGCTAATAGGGGAATTCTTTTAATGAAAGAAATAAAGAGTAATCCTAGTAAGATAGTAAGTATTTATATTGAAAAAGTAAAGAATGAAATAAATATTACTAGTATAAAAGAAAATAAAACTATTAAATTAAGTGAAATATCTATTATGGATAGGGCAAGTAATGGTTCATTTATTGTTAAAGATAGAATATTATATACTTATCCAGTGGTAAAATTAATATCAAGAGGTATATTAGATGAACCATTAGAAACTATATCTGATGAAAAAAGGACTTATGATAATAAAGACTTAGATTATGTAAAAAAAATAGACAACAAGATTTTAACTATAGATAATTTACTTGATAACATAGAAAATTAGTTATATAATTAAAAAGGAGGTAAGAAAATGAAAGATTTAAAAGATAGTAAAACGTTAATTAATCTAATGGCCGCTTTTGCTGGAGAATCACAAGCAAGAAATAAGTATACTTATTATGCATCTAAAGCTAAAAAAGAAGGTTATGAACAAATTGCAGCTATTTTTGAGGAAACGGCAAACAATGAGAAAGAACATGCTAAAATGTGGTTTAAACTAATGTGTGGTGGTGAAATTCAAGATACTATTAGTAATTTAAGAGATGCTGCAAATGGTGAGAATTATGAATGGACTGATATGTATGCTGAATTTGCTAAAATAGCTGAAGAAGAAGGATATGATGAAATAGCAAAAATGTTTACTAATGTTGCTAATGTTGAAAAGGAACATGAACAAAGATATTTAAAACTTCTTCAAAATATTGAGAATAAAGAAGTATTTGATAAAGAAGAGTCTACTGTATGGATTTGTCGTAATTGTGGACATATTCATGTAGGAAAGAGTGCTCCAAAAGTATGTCCTACTTGTAGTCATCCACAATCATATTTTGAAATTAAAAGTACAAATTACTAAGAGAAATCGTATTAGATTTCTTTTTTCTTTTTTGTGGTATAATATTTTATGTGAAGGGATGAATAGATATGAAATTAATTTTAGCAAGTACATCAAAATTTAAAAGTGAAATACTAGATAAAGTTGGAATGAAACATAGTAATATGGATGGTAATTATAATGAAGTGTTATTAGATACAAATAATGTATATGAGTATGTAAAAGAACTAGCTTTGGGTAAGTCTAAAAGTATAGATAGTCAAGTAAATGATGCTATTATCTTAGGGTTAGATACAGTTGTATATGTAGATGACAAAATATTAGAAAAGCCCAAATCACTTTCTGAAGCAAGATATAATATAAACTTATGTAAAAATAAAACAACATCAGTAATTACTGGTATTGCTTTAATAAATACGGCTACGAAAGAAATGATAAATGATTATCAAGAAACAAAAATAACTTTAAGTGATATATGTCAAGAAGATATAGAATATTATATTCAAAATGAGCCTGATATTATGTATGCATCTGGATTTATTGTAGAAACTATTATTTCTAATTTTATAAAAAATATTAATGGTATTTATTATAATATTTTAGGTGTTCCAGTAGAAAAAGTATATGAATATTTACTTAAATGGAATATTCATTTAAAAGATTTAGAAGATTAGTACATTAAAATAATATTGATTTATTACTTTTTTTCTTTTATAATTAAATAGAGGTGTATGTATGAAAAAAATAATTACAATTATAGTGTTAACAATGTGTTTATTTCTTACAGGTTGTGAGAGTGATTCTAATAAATTTAAAGAAGAATATGAGAGTTTAAATGGTAAAAATTTTTATCAAAATTATAAATATAAGGATGTTACTATTCCAGAAGATAATCCAATAAAATATTCAAATTATAAAGAAATTATTGATATAGTTAAAAATGGTAGTGGTGTTATATACTTGGGATATCCTGAATGTCCTTGGTGTAGGAGTATGGTAAGTGTACTTATGGAAGCTGCTAATAATACTAATATTAGTACAATATATTATTTAAATATGCATGATGTTAGAGATGAATATGAATTATCAGATAATAATGAAGTTAAATTGGTTCGTGAAGGACAAGAAGGATATCAAGAACTTTTAGAAACTCTTGATGAAATATTACTAGATTATACTATAAAAGATAGTGATGGGGTAGAATATTCTGTTTTAGAAAAAAGAATATATGTACCGATAGTAATATTTGTTCATGATGGTACTATTGTAGATTATCATATGGATACTGTAGAAACGCAAACTAATCCTATGGATGAGTTAACTGAAGAAGAACATGATGAATTATATGATATTTATGTATCTGGAATACATAAAGTATTAGATGATTTGTGTGATGAGAATTGTTAATATGGATAATTACCAATATGAGAGAGAATTATATCAAAAGGGTATAAATTATATTGGGGGTATTGATGAGGTTGGGAGAGGACCTTTAATTGGACCTGTTGTAGCAGCCTGTGTTGTTTTACCTAAAGATTTGTATATTGAGGGATTAACGGATTCTAAAAAATTATCTGAAAAAAAAAGAAATTATTACTATGAAGTTATTTGTGAGAAAGCTATAGCTATTGGGATAGGTGTAGTTGATGAAAAAAGAATTGATGAGATAAATATTTATGAGGCTACGAAAGAAGCAATGTTATTAGCAATTAAGAATACTAATATAAAAATGGAATATATTTTGATAGATGCTATGCCATTGGATATTGATATACCACATACTTCAATTATAAAGGGTGATTTAAAGAGTTTAACTATATCTGCTTCTTCTGTAATTGCTAAAGTAACTAGGGATAAGATGATGTATGAATTGGATAAAATTTATCCTATGTATGATTTAAAGAATAATAAAGGTTATGGTACAAAAAAACATATTGAAGCTATTAAAAAACATGGAATTACTAAATATCATAGATTAAGTTTTAATCCAGTTAGTGATTATAAGGATAAAATTATATAAAAAAACTTGTATTTTATATTTTTATGTGATAGAATTATGAATTGAACGAATAATCCGCTGTATTTTATATATGATTATTAAAAGTAAGGAGAGTGAATAATCGTGGCTAAGAATTTAGTTGAAAAAGTAACAGAAAAACAGTTAAAGAATGACATTCCTGAATTTCGTGTTGGTAATGATGTAATTGTAGGTTGCAAAATTATTGAAACTAAGAATGGTAAGTCAAGAGAAAGAATTCAAAATTTTGAAGGAACTGTTATAGCTCGTAAAGGACATGGTGTTACAGAAACATTTACTGTTAGAAAAATATCTAGTGGTATAGGTGTTGAAAGAATTTTTCCAGTACATAGTCCTAATATTGCATATATTAAGGTTACTAAGAACGGAATAGTTAGAAGAGCTAAGTTATATTTCTTAAGGACTAGAAAAGGTCAATATAAGATTAAAGAAGGAAGATAATAAACTATTTCTAGTTTATTATTTTTACTATATTAGGAGAATATATGAAAGCATTTGTAAAAGAATTAATACCATATATAATTATTATTTTAGTAGTAGTTCTAATTAGAACTTATTTGGTTACTCCAGTAGTAGTATCTGGTTCTTCAATGAGTCCTACTTTAGATAGTGGAGAGGTTCTATTATTGAATAAATTAAAATATAGAATATCTGAAATTAATAGATTTGATATTGTGGTAGTTTCTGTAGATAAGAAAGTTATTAAAAATATAAATTTGTTAGAAAATGATACTAAAATAATAAAGAGAGTTATTGGACTTCCCTCTGAATATGTAGAGTATAAAAATAATACTTTATATATTGATGGTAAAGAAGTAGTTAATGATTATAATTTTAATACGGAAGATTTTTCTTTAGAAGAGATATGTAATTGTAAAAAAATACCTGAAGATAAATATCTAGTTCTTGGTGATAATAGGGAAATATCATCTGATTCAAGAGTAATAGGTTTAATTGATAAAGATGATATTCAAGGAAAGACAAGTTTTAGATTATGGCCATTAAATAAAATTGGAAATATTTAAGAGTGTTAGTGAATACTAGCACTTTTTGTTTATAAATAAATCTTGTAAATTTTATATAATTTGGTATAATTGTATAAAGTAGATATAGTCATAATGAAATTAATCTATGAAAAAGAATAAGATATAATATACTAAGGAAGTGAGGTGTAGTTAGATTTAATGTCTAACGATAAGTATATGGATACAATTATTATAACTTTAGAAGATGGAAGTAAAAAGGAATATAAAAAAGGAATAAAAGTTAAGGAAATAATTAATCTATTAAATAAAGAGGATGTTGTATATGCTACATTTAATGATTCTTATGTAGGGTATGATGATGTTTTGTTTAAAAATGGTAATTTAAAATTATTTGATATATATACTAAAGAAGGAATAAGGACTTATGAGAAGGGATTAACTTTTTTGTTTAAAGTTTGTGCTTTAAATATTCTTGGAAAAGATACGAGAATTAAAGTTAGGCATTCTATAGATAAGGGGGTATTCTTTGAAGTAGATAGAAATGTTACACAAGAAGAAATAAAAGAAATAAAAGATGATATGAAGAAAATGGTTTCTAGGAATATACCTTTTATTAGAATAGATACTTCTGTTAATGAGGCTATGGAGTACTTTCATAGTATAAAGAGGGAAGACAAGGTAAAAACATTGTTTTATGATAAAAGTGAATATGTTACATTATATAAATTTGATGATGTATATAATTATATTATTGGGCCATTGCCTTATGATTCTTATATACTTAAATATTTTGATTTAACATTGTTAAAGGACAAGGGAATAATATTGAGATTTCCTTCTATATATGATAATGGTAAAATACTTAAATATACGCATCATGAACAATTTTTTAATAGTATAGATGAATATTTAAATTGGGCTAAAATACTTAATATAAGTAATGTAGGAGAACTTAACGATGCTATATGTAATGGTAGACCTGGGGAACTTATTAATTTATCTGAAACTATTCAAAATTATAGATTACAAGAAATAGCTAGCTATATTAAAGATCATGAAGAAGATATTAAAATAGTTTTATTATCTGGTCCTTCTTCATCTGGTAAGACTACTACAAGTAGGAAATTGTCTATGTATTTAAAAACATTTGGTTTAAATCCTGTTTCTATTTCTTTAGATGATTATTTTTTAAATAGAACGGAAACGCCATTAGATGAATATGGAAAACCTGATTTTGAAAGTATTCGTGCTATAGATGTAAAATTATTTAATAATCAAATTGGTAAATTGTTAAAGGGACATAGTATTTTAGCACCTACATTTAATTTTATTACTGGGGAAAAAGAATTTAATAAAAATATTGAACTTAAGAAAAATGATATTTTAGTTATTGAAGGCTTACATGCTATTAGTGATGAATTATTAACTTCTATTCCAAGAAAGAATAAATATAAAATATATATTTCACCACTTGCTTATTTAAGTATTGATGATGATAATAGAATTAATTTAACAGATATAAGGTTACTTAGAAGGATGGTACGTGATAATAGAACTAGAGGATATAGTCCTAGTCATACTTTAAATAATTGGGCTTCTGTTAGAAATGGTGAAGAAAAATATATATTTCCATATCAAGATGCTGCAGATGTAGTATTTAATACATTTTTAGCATATGAATTATCAGTATTAAAAGTTTATGCTTTGCCTTTATTATATACGGTAAAACATGATGATCCAGAGTATAATACAGCTTTAAGACTTATTAGATTGCTTGACCTAGTATTACCTCTTCCTAGTGAAGATGTTCCTTCACTATCTATTTTAAGAGAATTTATTGGTACTAGTTATTTTGAAGATTAAATTTATAATAAAAGAAGGTCTATTACATTGTGATAGACCTTCTTTTTAAATTACATATTTGAGAATACTTTAAGTATTTATTTTTATCAATAATTAATAACATTCTTTCAGGATATTCGATGATATTTCCACCAAAGCCTATTTTATATTGATATATTCCATAGTATTTATTATCTTTATTTTTATAATCAGAGTATATTTCTCCTAGGTTAAATATATTATATCCTAGAAGTGAATAATGTTTAATTATACTCCATTTTAAGCTTTTAGATGAATGAAATTGTCTGAAATTATCATTATATCCTTCAATTAAGAAATATACTTCTTTTTTATGTTTAATGGTAGCACATGTACCTAATATTATATTATTTTTATAGTTTCTTTCTAAATCTATAGCTTGTATTAATTCTTGATGTATTTTTTCTAGTTTTTTATCTGCTTCTATTTTTTTATTTAATAATTTTTCTTTATTACTTTTTTTATTATATAGAAAATTTTCTTGTACTTTTTCATTTTTGTTTTTTTCAATTAAATATTCTTTTCTTTTGTTTATTAAGTGTATTTTAGGATCAAGTGTTGCAAAGAATATATTCATTTTTACATTATTTGTATTTAATGATGTCATTAAGTCTATATAGTAATTAATGTTATTGTTTGTTTTTTTCTTTATTAAATCATAAAATGTGTTTATATCATCTATAGTACCTTTTTTTAAAGATATACCTAGTTTTTTATTTTCTTTGATAGTTCTTTTAGTATTTCTACTTATATTTTTGTATATATCTTTTGTATTATTATTATTTATAATAATATCATATTTAGAAAATTTATTTTGATATCCCATTTTTTTAAATCCTATTCTAAGCATATTATCAGTTACAGAGGTATTATCTACTAATAAATTATTATTCTTATCAAAAACTCTTTGGTAATACATAGGATTAATCGTTATATATATATATCCTTCTTTTTTTAAATATTTTTTTAATTCTTCAAAAAAGATATTTAAAAGAGAATAATTGTTATAGTCTATTAGAGGCATATTATATATTGTAGCCATTTTATTATTCATAATTAAATTTTTAACTATTATTGTGACGGCTGCACAAACATTGTTATTTTCATCTATTAATCCTAGGAATTCTTTTTCTTTTGTTCTGTTTTCTTCAATGTGGGAGTATTCGATGGTTTGACATAGATTTTGCATGTTATGCATATTAGAATAATTTTTGAATTGTAATTCATTTAATCTAATTATTTTCATATAATACTCCTTTCTTTAGGCTGTCTATTATATCATAAAAATAGCTTAAAATAAAGAATTTTGTTACCAAATAGGTAACAAAGGAATAAAATAAGAGTATTTAAATTGACTAAAATTAGATAGTGTGGTACTTTAATAACATAGGAGGACTTGAAGTGAATAGAGAAGTATTGAGTGAATTTTTATATTCTTTGGAGGAGGAAAAGAAACTAACTAAATTCTTAAAAATTATATTTAAATATAAGGTATTACATGATTATAATTATATTTCAAGAATAGTAGTTTCAAAAGAAAGTGTTATTCTAGATATATATGATAATATATTAGAAAATAGATTTAATAGATATATATTTGATTTTAAGAATAATAATTATATTTATGATGTAGATGATAAAGATGATGTTTTTGTTACTAGTATTTGTATTAATAATTTAACAGAGGATAATATATATAGTAATAATTTATTGAGATTTGCTTATATATTTAAATTAGATACTAAAAATATGATAGGGTATGCTAAAGAAATATTTACTAATGATATTGTTAGTATATTAGAAAAAGTTATAAAAAAATAAATCTATTTAATTATAGGTTTATTTTTAAATTCTAAATCTATTAATTTGGTATTATTGGTTATTAGAGCATATATACAAGTACTTCTAAATTCTATATCTAGAGAATTAGATAAATTTTTCTTATATCCATAAATAATATTAGTTTGTTTTTTAATTGTGTTTAAGTATTTTCTTCCTCTTTGATTAAATCCTAAGACACGAGTATAACAATCTTTTTCTTTATTTTCTTCTTTAGTGTATCCTAGTAAGATGTGGGTTAACATTCTATTTATTTTATTATAAGTATATCTTTTAGTTTTTATTTTCATAACTAGAGATTGCCAATCGTTGCATTCATAAATATATTTTTTAATTCTATTTTCTATTCCTTCTTCAATGGTTAAATATTTATCTAAAGAATTTATATTTTTGATTATGGAATATTTTAAATAGGGATAAGCTTTATTTAAGTTTAATTTATTTTCTATATAGTTTATTGGATATGTTGGAATATAATTAGTAATGTCTTTGTTTTCTTGTATTAAAGTTCTTATATTTGAGGCACTAGTTATATTATTAACTATATCACTACTGTGATAATCTATAGTTCTTTTTATGGATATGGGAGTAATTTTATAGTTGTTTTTTATTATTTCTTTTATATATGATAAAGCAAGTAAATCATTTGGTTTATCTATTTTAATATTAGATATATTTTCTAGGGCTTTGGACATAGCAGTAGGGTAGTTTAATCCTTTGGATAAATAATTTTTAACTATATTATCATATTCTTTATTATCTATTTGTATTTTGGCTAGTTCTATTAATTCATTAAGGTTATCTTTTTCCGTTCCAAAAACAAGAGTATCTATATTCATACTGTTAAGTATTTTTAATGTTCCATTAGCAAAAATATCTGCTGATTGAGTAGCATAGGTATAAGGTAACTCTAAAACTATATCAATATTATTGTCTAAACATATTTTTGTTTTATTCCATTTGTTTATAATAGATATATCTCCTCTTTGGGTAAAATTAGTACTAATTATAGCTATTATAATACTATCTGGATATATTTCTTTTATCTTGTTTATTTGATATAAATGTCCTAAATGAAAAGGGTTATATTCTGCTATTATTCCAATTATTTTCATGTTATCACCAAAATAAGTATATCATTCTTCTTAATAAATTTCTATAAAATGATTAAAAAATATAAATTAATAACATAATAGGAATAGGTGAAAATATTACAGTATATGGAAAGAAAATGTTAAAAAAATAGTTTTGATAAGTTAAGTAGTAATAAAAAATGTGATGTTTTAATTATAGGGGGAGGTATTACTGGTATTAGTAGTGCATATCAGCTCATTAATAAAGGGTTAAATGTTATTTTAGTAGAAAGAAATGAGATAGGGGGTGGTATTACTTCTAGAACTACTGGTAAACTTACTTATTTGCAAGATTTAATTTACTCTACATTAAATAATAAGTATTCTTATGATATTGCTTATAAGTATTTGAATAGTCAGATGGATGCGATTAATATAGTTAAAAATGTTATTTTAGAGAATAATATAGATTGTAATTTAGATTGTCAGGATTCTTTTTTGTTTACTAATAATAAAGATAATATTAGTAAAATAGAAGAGGAAAAGAAAATTTTAGAAAGAATGGGAGTAGTAAATAATAAAGATAAAATTAACTTAAATATTCCATATTGTTATGGTATTTCTGTATCTGATACTTATTATTTTCATCCAGTTAAATATATACAGAGTTTAGCTTCAATATGTTTTAATAATGGGATAGAAATTTATGAACATACAAAAGTTAAAAAGAGAGAAGAGTATTATGAGTGTATTCTTGAAGAATGTAAAGTATATGCTAAGAATGTTATTTTGGCTTTACATTATCCATATTTTATAAAGCCATTTTTATTTCCTATTAAGGCTCATATTGAAAAGTCTTATATATTGGCGGATAAAGTTTCTGATTATAATAATATTTCTGGTATAAGTATAGATAAAGATATTACATCATTTAGATATTATAAAGATACAGAATAAATAAAAGGGATTGTAACGAAATTATTTCATTACAATCCTTATCTATTTATTATTATTTTAATAATAATTTAACATGATAGTATTCGTTTTCATTCTGTTTTAATTTTTCTAAAGTAATATCATAGTGGGTTTTTAAATAATTCATAAATTTTTCATCATCAACTGGTACATAAATAGTAATATAATCATAACCTTCATCTTTTAAATTTAATGGAACTTATGGAAAATAAGCCAGAAATTACATGGCCATTTAAAATGTATTATTTAATATTTAGGATGAATAATACAAGAAAAATCGCTATAATGTATGGGCTAAAAGAGTTTCCTAAGGATAAGATTGAAGAGTATGAAAAGGAATATGATGATATTTTAGAATTAGCAAAGGAAGAGAACAAGAAAATAAAATCTTCATATTATAGAATAAAAAAGCAAAACCATTACATAATAGATTAGTAAAATATAAAGAAAATCATTTATATTTTATAAAAGATTTTAATGTTCCTTTTGATGATAATTTAAGTGAAAGAGATTTAAGGATTTTTAAAACTAAAACTAAAATATCTGGTGGATTTAGAAGTATAGAGGCAGCACAAGATTATGCTAATGTTCTATTAGTAGTGAAAACGTCTGTTAAAAGGAAAATAAATCCAAAGGCAATTTTTAACAATGAAATATTATTTGCAAAAATAAAGAGCAATCTTACATAATTACTCTTTATTTTTGCATGCCATAGTCTGAATAGTTACTTAAATGAATTTAAATTTTACTATTCTTTGAAATTTAGTTTTTCAATAATCTATTATTTCTTTTAAATAATCTATTTATATTTTAGAAATGACATTCCATTCTTAATAAACAAAAAAATCAATTCCATTTCTAGAATTGATATTTATTAGTAAATGAACCAAAGTTCAATCGTATTCTTTAATGGTGGAGCTGAGGAGAATCGAACTCCTGTCCAAAAATATTCATATTTATTGTTCTACAAGTTTAGTTAGTTAATGTGTTTCATAAATATTATAATCAACTAACAACTTAAAATATTTACTAGTCTATAAAATTCGTTATATAATCTAGACACATATACAATATAGCTTACTTTATAAGTTCCTTCTACGTCTCGTAAGCAAAGAAGTAGGGGAACCTGTCGCACTTATTAATTAAGCAAAAGCAACAGCTGTTTGTCTACTGTTTCCAGTTATTTTTGATGGTCTATAACGATGACTAATCGACTTGCTAAATAAATACTATTTATTCCTGTCGAAACCTTGGCAGCCCCAAATTTCATTTAAATTATATCACATTAAATAGTGTATGTCAATTTTGCTAATTATATACTATAATATATGTAATATGTTGAAAATATTTACTTATATTACAAAAATAAAATAAGAAATTTTGTTTCTTATTTTATTATAAATTTAACACCTTTATTCAAGTTTGTAATAGTTATATCATAATTTAAAAATTGAAGGGTTTTCTTTACAATTGATAATCCTAAACCAAATACGCCATTTATTCCTTTTTCATATGGAGTAAATATATTATTTATTAGTTTTTCATCTATATTCTCTCCATCATTATACAAAGTTATTTTTTTGTTTTTAATATTTATTTTTATTTCTTTTTTGGCATATCGTATAAAATTATTTAAAATATTATCTATTATAGCTTCCCACATATCAGTGGTTCCTCTAAAATTTGTATGATCATCATAATCAAATATAAACTTAATATCATTTCTTGCTACTTCAAATTTAGTTATTGAAGAGTTGATAATGGGTACAATATTAGTATTAACATTTAGGAGTTCTTTTTGGTCTTGCACATAGTTAAGTTTATTTAAGTATAATAAGGAGTGAACTTTAGTTTCTAATTTGTTAACTTGTTCAGAAATAACTTTTAAGGTGTTTTCTTTAGTTTCTATTCCATCTTCTTCTGCTTCAATGTATGATTTTATAACGGTAATAGGAGTCTTTAGGTCGTGTGAAATATTTTGATATATTTGATTTTTATATTGTTCTTCTTTAATTAGATATTCTTTCATATTATCTATTGATTGATTTAAGGAGTACAGTTCATCATCATAGATATAATGAATGTTTGATTCATAATTTACGTTATCTAAATTGTTTACTTTATCTTTAAGTTTTCTAATTTGTTCTACAACATTATTTGACCATAATACTATTATTAGAGTGGTTATAGTAAAAGCTATACTTGATATTAGAAATATTATTAATAACATTTGATGTCTGACTTTATTTATATAATTATCGTTTGTTATAGAAATTTTTGTTTCATAATTTGTTTTTAAAGTAGAGTAGTAATATTTTTTATGATTATATATAAATTTTCCACTATCATTAGTTATATATTTTAATATTTCTGGACTATAATTAGTTATTACTTTATTAACGTTATATGTTAATTTTATTTCGCCATTTACGATATATATATAAGCTATATCTGTTTCATAATTTATTGTATTTGAACTATTGTTATTAATGAAAATTAATGGTTGTTTTAGTTTATTATATATATTTTCTTCATATATAGGTGTTAATAATCTTGGTAAAATTATTCCTAATGTAATTATTATAATACTGACAACTATTCCTGATATTAAGAATAATTGTTTTCTAAGTGATATCTTTTTCATACTAATCTATACCCGTAGCCATATATTGTATTTATATTTAAATCTGGCATTTTTTTTCTTAGTCTTCTTATAAGGTCATCTACAACTCTATCAGTTCCATAGTAGTTTTCTCCCCATACTTTACTTAGTATTTCATCCCTCGAAAATGATTTTCCTTTATTTTGTAAAAACATATTTAATAAATCAAATTCTAATGTAGTTAAAATTATTTCTTTATTATTTAATAAGACCATTCTTTTTTCTAAGTTAACGGTATAGTCATTATATTTAATTTTGTTTAATTCATTTGAATATACTCTTTTAATGATATTATTAATTCTAAGTACTAATTCTTTAGGAGAGTAGGGTTTTGTTATATAGTCATCACTTCCTAGTTCTAACCCAATTATTTTATCTAAATCTTTGTCTCTGGCTGATGTAAATATTACAGGCATCATTTCATTATTTTTGCGAATTTCTTTAATAATGTCATATCCACTTATATTATTTGGCAACATTATGTCGAGTATCCATAGATGGACTTTAGTGTTTATATTATTAAGGGCATCTTTACCATTAAAAAACGGAATGACATTGTAGCCAGCTTTTTTTAGATAAGTTTGAATTAATTTATTTAAATCTTCTTCGTCTTCTACTAGTGCAATAGTGTATTTCATAGTAACCTCCATATAAAGTATATCACTTTTATAAATTAAATTCTAGTCATTTATCACCTCCACTACATATAATATAAAATATTTATTTGGTATAAATATAGGTAAAATATGGTAAATTATGGGATAGAAAAAAAGAAGTTTTTATTAACTTCTATTTTCATTTGTGGATGAATCATCTGATATTATAACTGTTCTTGTTTTAGTAGCGGTTAGTCCGATATAATCTGCTATATAATTTATTTTGTATTTTCCAGCATCTAATTGATTTATAGCACTTTCCAATTTTTGAATGGTATTTATTACTGGGAAAATAGCTGTTTGATCGGATATTTGATAAGTTATATTTGCTTTTTTAGTTATATCATCACCATTATAATATACTACAAAACCAGGTTCTGTATATTTTCCTTTTTGGGTATTGGTGATAAGTTTTCCAGCTAAATATATTTTTAAATCTCCAACAGGTTCATTTCCTAGATTGGCACTAACTTTTATACCTTTGCTAGCATTTGCTTTAAAATATTTATGTTCAGCTCTAATTATTAGTAATGAACTTCCAGCTCCTGTATATTTAAAAGTATTTTCTTTTGTGGTTCCTACTAATGTTTCACTGCCATCATTTTCAATTTTATATATTGCAAATATTATTGGTCCTAAGCTGTTTTTATTATATGATTTTCTTTCGTTAATATATTTGTCTGTTTGTTTTCCAAAGACACTTTGACTAAAGTAAGTTCTTAAATATTCATCTGTTAATACATTTGGTGTTTCAAAATCCCATGAAAGTGTAATGTTATTGTTAACTATTGCTGTTTTAACATTTTTGACATCATTAATTGTAGCAAATCTTTCTGATACTTCTGTTGGGTGTGTTCCTTTTTTAAAATATTCTGTTTTAATTAAATCACTAGGTGTGTTTTCACTTGGTAATTTTGCAGGGTAGGTATACATTTCAACTTGACTTGCTACAACACTGCTTGGCATTGTAAATCCAACGGTATCTTTTGGAATATTAGTCATAATTTTTCGCATAACAGCTTCTTTTTGAACATTGTTTGTTAAATAATATTCGCTTGATATTTCTTCATATCCATACCATAATGCTATAGAATATTTTGTGGTATATGCTACTGTCCATATGTCATTAACGGCATAAGAAGGTAAGTTATATTTTTTCAATGTTTCATCACTAAAGTTTGATGTACCAGTTTTGGCTGCTACGTGACTTCCCCATACAAGTGCACCACCATTGAAACCACCAGTTACAGCAGACTCTAAAACATTATTCATAAGGTAAGCTGTTGAATCAGACATTACTCTTTCTCTTTTTGGTTTATATTCCCATACTTCATCAGTGTTACGATATTCAATTTTGGTAACGGTGTATGGTTCGGTATAATAACCTCCGCTTGCAAATCCAGAATAAGCAGAAGCCATTTCTAGTGGTGTAAATCCTAAAGCTGTTCCTCCAATAGAATATGCTTCATTTATGGCATTATCTGAACCATTAGCCTTTAATTTGTAATTTTCCGAACTTGAGTTAAGTGCAATGTCAAGTCCTAAACTATTAACAAATTTTATAATATTTTTAGGTCCAACTTCTTGGAATGTTTTTAGTGCTGGGACATTTCTTGAATATTGTACGGCATAACGTAAGGTCATTAATCCACCATATCCGCCATCCCAGTTGCCAACGCTAGGTCCGTTAGTGTAAGTCCATGGTTCATCATTAAATAGTTGATATGTTGAATAATTATTATATTCCATGGCTGGGCCATAATCAAATAATGGCTTTGCTGTAGATCCTGGTTGTCTTCTAGCTTGAGTTGCAAAGTTGAAACTTCTTTCTCTAACGCGATTTCTTCCAGCTCCAACAGCAGATATTGCACCTGTTTCAACGTTAACAATTGCAATTCCTGCTTGAACGACATCATTTTCCCATGTAAAATCTTTTCCGTTTAATATGTTATCTATTCCATTTTGGATACTAGGTTCCATTGTTGTATATATTTTCATAGGTATGGTGTATGGATTTTTTCCAGTCTTTTCTTCAACTTCATCTACGACTGTATCAATATATCCTTGATATTTTCCGTCTGCAACATTATTATTGGCAAGTAAACTTTCTATGCTTATTGATTTAGCAAATTTAGCTTCTTCTTTGGTGATGTATCCGTGTCTTGTCATTAAGTATAGTACGGTATCTCTTCTTTCTTCGGCGTTATCAATATTTTTGTATGGATTGTCTAAGCCAGGAGATTGGAATAATCCAGCAATAAGTGCTGCTTCTGGTAGAGTTAAATCGGATGCTGATTTGTTAAAGAAATATTTTGAGGTTTCTTCTACACCATATCTACCTAAGAAACTATCATTGACATAAAATTCCATAATAGATTCTTTACTATATTTTTTTTCTGCTTTAAATACTGCTAAATAAACGTCTTGAAATTTTCTAATTATTTTTTTGATTGGATTAGTTTCTATTTTGTTCTTTTTTGTTAAGTTATTTTTGACAATTTGCATTGTTAGGGTAGAAGCACCACCAGCTTCATTTTGACCTAGGAGTTGTAAAACAGTAGCTTTTATAAATCTTGGTAAATCGACACCATTATGTTCAAAAAATCTTGAATCTTCGGTAGCTACGATGGCATCTATTAAAACTTGTGGTAAGTCTTCATAACTAATATTCTCTCTTTTTTCTGTTCCTAATTTTGCTATTTCATTACCATTAATATCATAGATAACTGTTTGTTCTTGTGTGTTAAAAGCTTCTGGATCAAACTTTGGTGCAGTGATGGCTACGATAGCAAAGAATGCAGCAAAAGCTAGTATGCATATTATGCATAAAATCAAAATAATGGTAATAATTTTTTTCCACAATTTTCTACTTTTTTTAGATTTTACTTCTTTGTTATTTTTTCTAGTGCGGTTTTTGTTTTTTGCTTTTTTACTATTAATATGCTGTTCTCCAATTAGTTTGTTCAATTTAGTTAAAAAATTTTCTTTTTTTGTTTTTATATTGTTTGTTTTATTATTAGTACTGTTAGTAATTTTTTTGTTATTTTTACTTTTTTCTTTTTTCTTAATCTTTCTCATTAGCATCCCACTTTCTTTTTATTAATTATAATATAATTTTATTTAAATATCAATTATTAGTTAATATTTTGTCGATTATACTTAAATAATCTAATCTAGGTGTATATTTAAGCGTTAGTAAATGGCCGTATTCTTCAAAAAAAGATAATGGTATAGATTTTCTTTTGATATTATCTATATAATTTATTAGATCTTTTCCCATTACTAGGTAAGTTTTATCTAACATAACAAATCTTATAATTAAAAATACTATTCCTTTAAAATACAATATGTTTTTTATATGTTCTAATTGATGTTTATGTATGTTAGATAATGGATAACTAGTTTTACTTCTTGTTTCTTTAGCGTCAAATTCAATATATTTTTCTTTATATATTCCATTATAATCTAGTGTAGATTGCGTTTCATAAAATCCATCTAATATTCTTGTTTTAGCGTAATTTACTTTTATAACTTTAATAGGAGTTGGCTTTTTATAAATTAAGGCTATGTTATTATTTTTATAGTAATCATTAGTAATGTTAATATCATTTTCTAACGTCATTCCTCTATTACCATATTTTATTACTTTGTTTTGCATATTATCACCATTATTATTGTAACATAAATTATTAAATATTGCTATTTTTTGCATAATAAAACCCTTAAATTATATAAGGGCTATTTTTTATAAATGGCGGAGTAGGAGAGATTCGAACTCTCGCACCAGTTTCCCGGTCTACACCCTTAGCAGGGGCGCCTCTTCGGCCTCTTGAGTACTACTCCAAAGCACATATTAATTTTATATCAATAAGCGTGGAGTTGTCAAGAACTATTTTTCTTTTCTTTCATTTATTTGTTGATCAAACTATTTATTTCTAGCAATATATTCATCATATGTTATATTGTTACTATATATGTATGAGGCTAATTCAGTACCAACGTATCTGTAATGCCATGGTTCATATATATAGCCAGTTATTTTTTCTGTGCTTTTTTGATATCTTAGAATAAAGCCATATTTATGAGCGTTATTTTTCAACCAAGTAAATTCTTTGTCATTTTCTTCGATTAAAATTTTATTGATATTTGCGATATCTACAGCGAGTCCCGTCTGATGCTCAGAAAATCCTGGTCTAGCTGAATATGTGTCAGCTTCTTCTATTCCGTCTATTGAGACATAGTAATTATATAAATTTTTTTGGTAACTATAAGAACGATAACTAGAAGCTGCATATATTTTTATTCCATCTTTTAAGGCATCAGCTGCTAGGGCTTCAAAACTACTTGCAGCTTGTGCTCTTAATTTATTTTCTCTTGTAGTATATTTAGGATTTATTAATGTTAAATCATTTGGTACATAGTTTTCATTTAAGTAATTATATTTATTTACAAGCAAAGTTATATCATTTTCGTTATCTACTAATTTAGTATTGGTATAATAATCGTTATCAAGACCAATGTTAACATAGGTTATTACATCTATATAATTATAATTATTATTTAAATAATATTTTATATATCTTTCTAAATTATTATTTTTGAAATATGTTAAATTAAGCATGTTTGTTAAATCTTTCATATAATTATTAGAAGTTATTAATTCTATATTATCTGTTTTTAATTTGTTATATATAGTATTTATATCATTGCTTTTATATCCAATATTAAGTAATTTATATATTTGTTCTATGAAATTATCTTCTTCTTTATAATTAATATTTATATATTCATCTATATATTTTGAATCAAAGTATTCAGTATTTATTATTTTTTCTAATGTTTTGGAATATTCTTTATCAATAATTTTATCTACAATATTTAATTCTTTAAATACTTGATATGTTTCTTTTTGATATCCATGTGTGTCTATATTTAAGGTACTTTTATATAGTATGAAAGATACTGCTAATAACAATATTGTAAAATTAAAAATAATTATTCTTTTATTTTTCTTTCTTTTTCTTTTTTTCATTCTATCACCTATAATAAGTATATAATTCTTGACTTTAATATACAAGAAATTAATTACGTTTGTCAAACTTTTGTCAATAGTATTGTAAATAATTATTTTTTAGAGTATTCTAAGAATAGAGATAGGGAGTGTGATACATGATTTATCCATCAATTGATAAGATCTTAACTATAGTTCCTTCTAAGTATGCACTAGTATATATAGTGAGCGATAGGAGTAAGGAGATAACAAGAACAGGATATTTACAAATGCCAGTTAGTTCTTATAAATCTAGTAAACCTATAGGTAGGGCTTTAGAAGAAGTTAATGCGAATTTAATCCATGTAAAAAAGAAATAGAAATATAAGTAAATTTGCTTATATTTTTTCTTTTTATGTGGTATAATTGTAGTAGAGGAGTGTTATGAAGAATAAATTAAATTATAAATTATTAAATGTTTTGGTAATTGTAGCTATAGTATGTTTATTATATTTAATTAAAAATTTATGGATAGGTATAGTTAATAATATTTTTAGTATTATAGCTCCATTTTTACTTGCTTTTGCAATTGCTTATGCAATTTATCCTATGGTGAGAAAACTTAATTATTCTGGTAGTCCTAAGTGGCTGAGTATTTTAGTTACTTTGGTGATATGTTTTGGTTTTCTTTTAATATTAATATTATTAGTAGTGCCACTTATGTATGAACAAACATTGCTTTTTATTAGTAATATTTCTGTTTTCTTGTCAGATATTTCTAGTAAATATTCAATAAATGTTGGTTCTTGGCAAGCATCACTTAGTACTATAAGTAGTGATATTATTAAGAATTTGGGTAATTATATATCTAATGGTGCTCTTAATATTGTTAATACATCAATTAATTTTTTTACTAATACTGCTATTGTATTTTGTTCTGTTGTATACTTTTTGGTTGATATGGATAAAATAAGAAAATGGATAAAAATTTATTTTAGTAAAAAAAATAGAAAATTTTATCATTATTTAAAGAGTCTTGATGTTGAACTTGGAAATTATGTTCTTGGAATGTGTAAGAATGTGGTAGTTCAAATGATTGAGTATACAATAATTTTCTTAATTATAGGTCATCCTAACTATTTGATTTTAGGTGTACTATCAGGTGTATCTGCTATAATACCTTGGTTTGGGGGATTTATAGTAACAGTATTATCTCTTTTAGTATCATCAGTACTTGGGACAAAGTTATTTATAGCAACGGCTATTGTATGTATGATATGTCCAATATTAGATGGAAATGTTATTGGTCCTAAGATATATGGTAAATCTAATAAATTACATCCATTACTTGTTATATTTGCTGTTTTTGCCGGTGGTATTTTAGCAGGATTCTGGGGAATAGTTATTTCTATACCAGTAGCTATTATTTTGAAAGTTACATATAATTTTTATAAAAAAGATATAAATAGAAGAATTGTTAAAATTAAGAGAGGTGTAAAAAATGAAGAAACTTAAATATTTGATATTTGTATTGTTACTTTTTCCAGTTAGTGTATTAGCTGGTAGTAAATATGTATATATTGATGATGATGTATCAATTAATGAAGAAGTTGGTAATAGTGCTGTTGCTTTTGGTGGAACAGTAAATGTTAATAATAAGATAGATGGATTGGGTGCTTTTTTTGGAGAGACAGTTAACTATAATACTAATAGTGATTATATAGCTATTTTTTCTAATAAAGTAAATTTGAGTGGTAGTTTTAGAGATGGGGCTATATTTGGAAATGTTATTGAATTACAAGATATGATTATTAATAGAGATATTGTTATTTTTGGTAATAAGATTAAAATTAATGCTCAATTTAATGGTAATGTTTTAATATTTGGTAGTGATATAGATATTAATGATTCTGTAATTTCAGGAGATGTTTATTTAAATGGAAATAAAGTTAAAATTTCTGATAATACAAAGATTGATGGGGTTTTAAAAATTAATAGTGATGCTTCAAAGAGTTTTTCTATAGATAAGTATGATATTAAAGAATATAATAATATTAATAATAAAAGTGATAGTAAAGTAATAATGGATTATGTTAATAGATGGGTAAATATATTAACTGTATTTTTGGTACTATATTTATTAATTCCAAAATTATTTAATTCATTTAAGAAAGAAGAATTTGGTAAGAATTTAGGTGTTGGTGCTTTATTGTTTATTTTGGTACCAATTGTGGGTCTTATTCTTACATTTACTGTATTTGGTAATTCTGTAGGAATTATTAGTATATTATTTTATGTTATTATAATTATGATGTCTAAGGTAATTACAGGATATATGCTTGGTAACTATATTTTTAGTAAGTATATTAAAACATATAAGAGCGACTACTTGATGGGTGTTTTGGGTATAACTATTGTATATTTAATTAGTATTATTCCTTATATTGGTTGGGTATTTAATATATTGTTAATTATATATACATTTGGTTATATATTTAAATTAATTAGATTTAAAAAAGTGAAAGCAGAGAAGTAAAATGTAACCTATAAAGTGGACTTTCAAAAAAAGAGAGACCTACTTTATAGGTTTTTATTATGTCTTATTGTATAATATAAGAAAGTTGGTGGTAATAATGTCAAAAATATTATTTACAGATGCTCAAGTAAAAAATTAAGTAAAAACAAATGGATAAAAAATATTACTAATAAAGCCATAACTTATACTGATGAATTTAAATACAAATTAGTAAAAGAATGTGAAGATTATAAAAAAGTTTCCTCAAAATGTATTTAGAGAGTGCGGTATCGATCCTGAAATTGTTGGTCGAAAAAGATATGAACAGGCTGCTTACAAATGGAGAAAACAGTTAAATTCAATTGGTGAAATAAAAGACACTAGAAAAGGTGCTTCTGGAAGACCTCTATAACATGAATTAACTGATAAAGAAAAACTTGAACGAGCCGAAGCTAAAATAAAATTACTTGAAGCAGAAAATGAATTATTAAAAAAAAACGAGCTGATAGAAATGGAAATTTTAACAGATATCAAATCAATATCAAATTTGAAACAATAAAATATATTATTGATAAATATGGATTAAGAGGAATGACAACATATTTATGTGAATGTATTGGTGTTTCTAAATCAGGATATTATAATTATTTAAAAAATGAAAATAAAAGAATTGAAAGAGATAATAAAGACCAAAAAGATTTTGATTTAATTTTAAAAGCTTACAAATTCAAAAAACGTAAAAAAGGTGCTAGATAAATAATGATGGTACTTGATAATGAATTTAATGTTTATTTTAATCTAAAAAAGATAAGAAGATTAATGAAAAAGTATGGATTAAAATGTCCAATTAGACAGGCAAACCCATATAGAAGAATGATGAAGGCAACTCAAGAACATACAACTTGTGAAAATATTGTTAATAGAGTTTTTAAAACAGGAATACCTTACAATGTTCTTTTAACAGATATAACATATTTATTTTATGGAGATAATAAAAAATGTTATTTATCTACTATTAAAGATGCTGAAACTAATGAAATACTTGCTTATTACATAAGTGAAAACATGACATTAAATATTTCATTAGAAACAGTAAAAAAACTACATCATAAGAAAAATGTAGTATTAAATGAAAATGTGATAATTCATTCAGATCAAGGGGCTCATTATACAAGTCCTAAATTTCATAATTTATTAAAAAAGTATAATATAGGACAATCTATGTCTAGAAGAGGAATTTGTTGGGACAATGCTCCTCAAGAATCTTATTTTGGGCATATGAAAGATGAACTAAATCTAGATACTTGCTTTACCTTTTCTGATGTGTGTAAGGAAATTAAAGATTATATAGAATATTATAATAATTATAGATATCAATGGAATTTAAAAAAGATGACTCCGGTTCAATACCGAAATCATCTATTTGAATCCATTTCCTAAACTCTCTCTTTTTTATTTAGTCCTTGACATTGGGTACCTTTTAAATTAGGTTTCTCTGTTTTTTTTGATCAAAATTCTATGAAATATACTTGACAAATAATAATATCGAATGTATTATTGTATTAATCAATTAATACAGTGTGGAGATGATAGAATATGGATTTTGATAATAATATTCCTATATATATACAACTTGTAGATAAACTTAAGATATATATAATTTCTGATAAAATTAAAGTTGGTGAACGACTGCCTTCTGTTAGAGAATTGGCTATGCAGTTAAAGGTTAATCCTAATACTGTGCAAAGAGCTTTGGGGGAGTTAGAAAATTTAAAACTTATATATACGGAGAGAACTAATGGAAAATATGTGACTACGGATAAGAATTTAATAAATAAAATTAAGAATGATTATGCTAAGGAATTATCAGATAAATATTTTTCTGGTATGAAAGATATAGGTTTTAGTAAAAATGATACGATTAAATATTTAAAAGATTTGGGAGGAGAATAATGGAATTATTGGAATGTATAAATTTAGAAAAGGATTTTGGAGATAAAAGGGTACTTAAAGATATTAATTTAGTTATTCCTAGAGGTAAAATTATAGGTCTTTTGGGAAAAAATGGTCAGGGTAAAACAACTCTTATTAAATTAATAAATGATTTGCTTACACCAACTAAAGGGAGAATACTTATAAATGGTCAGGAAATTGGGGTTAATAGTAAGAAGGTAATTTCATATTTGCCTGAAAGAACATATTTAGATAAGACTATGACGGTAGATGGAGTAATTAAGTTCTTTGAAGATTTTTATGATGATTTTGATTCATCAAAGGCAAGGAAATTACTTAAAGATTTAGGGCTTGATTCTAAGGAAAAATTAGCTAAAATGAGTAAAGGTATGCAAGAAAAAGTTCAGTTAGTTTTGGTTATGTCAAGAAAGGCGGAATTATATATTTTAGATGAACCTTTGGGTGGTGTCGATCCTGCTACGAGGGATTATATTTTAGATACAATACTTACTAATTTTAATGATGGAGCTAGCGTGATTATTTCTACTCACTTAATAGCAGATATTGAAAGAATACTTGATGAAGTTATTTTTATTGATAAGGGTAGAATTATTCTTCAATCAGATGCAGATGTGTTAAGAGAAAAAGAAAAGAGTGGTATTGAAGAGGTGTTTAGGAGGATGTTTAAATGTTACAGAAATTATTAAAATATGATTTAAAGTGGGTTTTTAAAGTAGTTATAGTTTTTTATCTATTAGCTTTGTTTTTTGCTGTTTTAACTAGATTGTTTTTTGGAATGAATAATTCTTTTATGATGAATATAGTAGCTCAAATATGTAGTGGTACTACAATTAGTATGATGGTATCTATTATTATTAATAATATTATGCGTTTATGGGTTAGACTTAAAAATAATTTTTATGGTGATGAATCATATTTGACTCATACGTTGCCGGTGGAGAAAAAAACATTGTATATTTCTAAGATTCTTTCTTCAATTATTACTTTATTTACGAGTGCTTTTGTGATTTTATTAACTTTGTTTGTAGCTTATTATAGTAAAGAAAATATGGAAATGGTAAATAATTTGTTATTATCGATTGCAAGTTCATATAATTTTTCTACTATTGGATTAGTGGTGGTTTTGTTTATATTGTTGTTTTTGGAATTTTTAAATCTTTTACAATCAGGTTATACTGGGATTATTTTAGGACATAAATTTAATAGTGGAAAAATAGGTTTTTCTGTGTTGCTTGGGTTTATTACTTATATTGTTACACAATTATTGGTATTGCTTATAGTATATATACTGGGTTTATTTAATGGTAATATTATGAATTTGTTTTTGACTGCTAATTTAGATGTTATTAATATTTCTGTTATAAAGACAATAGTATTGTTTGCTATTTTAATATATTTATTATTATTTGTTGTGGTATATATTGTTAATTTTAAATTGTTTAAAAAGGGTGTGAATGTAGAATGAAGATATTAAATATATCTTTTTTTGTTCTATATTTTTTATATATTAATATATTTTATTAGAAAAGAGGATACGATGATAAATAAAAAGAATTTATGGTTTTTGACATTGTTTAGTTTAGTTTTAGTATTGAGTATATATTATGTTACTATGCCAAATGAGTTACTTTTGACTAGTAATGGGGTAGAGGATGGTAATAATGATAAACAACTTAATGTTAAGGAGTCTAGTATAATATCTGCTCTTAAGGTTGAAGATAATAATTCGACGTTAAAAGAGATAGGGGCTTTAAAAGAAATATTAACGAAAGAAGATTCTTCTGTTGATGATAAGAATAAGGCTTTTGATGCTTTAAAATTAATTAATCAAATAAGTAGTAAAGAAGAACTTTTGGAAGAAAAAATAATGAATAATTATAGTTTGGATTCTTTTGTAAAAATAGATGGGGATCAGATTAGAGTGGTTATTGAGTCAGAAATGCATGATAATGATCTTGCAAATAAGATAATGAAAACTATTCAAAAAGAGTTTGATACTAAGCAATATATTTCTATACAATTTAAATAATGTGTAAAATACCTTCACTTAAATAAAAAAAATCCATAAAATATTATGAGTAATATAAACCACCCATATGGGAAGTGAGGTATTTATGGATAAAAATATTTTAACAAAAAGAGAAAAAGAAGTATTTAATTTATTAATTTCTAATAAGACTACTAAAGATATAGCAAATATTTTGAATATTAGTGAAAAAACAGTTAGAAATCATATTTCAAATGCAATGCAGAAGTTGGGAGTAAAAGGTAGGGCACAAGCTGTTGTAGAACTTATAAGAATGAATATTATTGCTCTATAAGCCACTTAGTGGCTTTTTATTATGGAATAATTTAAATGGTTCTATTTTGACTTGTATTTCATACTATTAATTAGGTGATACTGTGATTAAAAAAATGTTATACAAAAAAATTTTAGTAGCTTCTTCTTTGTTTGTTGTTCTTTTTATGTTGTATTTGATACCGACTAAAAAAGAAGTGGAGTTTGCTGAGACTAATTTGGAATATGTATATCCTAATGATTTAGAAACGGTATACTTACTAGATAGTAATGACTATGTTGCTAGGGTGTTAATAAGTGCATCTAATGATTCGATTATTAGTAAGGCTACGAGTCTTATTGATGCGTTGACTATTGGTGGTAAAAAGGAAAATGTTATACCTAATGGATTTAGATCTATTATACCAAGTGGTACTAAAGTTATTGATATAGAACTTGAGGATGGAGTTCTTATAATTAATTTTTCTAAAGATATATTAGATATAGATAAAAAATATGAGGATAAAATGATTGAGTCTTTAACTTATACTTTAACTAGTATTAATGGTATTGATAGCATTAAGTTATTAGTAGATGGAAAGGAATTAAAAAGGCTACCAAATTCTAATAAATTATTACCTACATTTTTAGATAAATCTTATGGTATTAATAAAATATATGAAATAACAAATGTAGGTAATATAGATAGTTATACAGTTTATTTTGTTAATAATGTTAATGATAATAAGTATTATATACCTGTTACTAAATATGTTAATGATTATAAACAGGATAAAATAAGAATAATTATTGATGAGTTAGCGTCTTCTTTTACTTATCAAAGTAATCTTAGTAGTTTTTTGAATGAGAATACTAAACTTTTAAATTATGAGGTTATTGATAAGCAGATTAAATTAAATTTTAATGATATGATATTTAGTGATATAACTAATAATGATATTTTGGAAGAAGTTGTATATACAATATGCTTATCTATTAATGATAGTATTGATATAGATAGTGTTGTTTTTTTAGCAAACGATAGAGAAATTCTTAAAAAAAATATTTCAGATTTAAAATAATGATAATTATTGATAATATAATATTGTTTAAATTAATAAGTTAGGTTTTAATTATTATTAAAAAGAGTGTAATAGTATTTAGAAAATATAAAAAATCTCAATTTTATAAGATAATGAGATTTTTTTTATATGTTTATTTTTTTAATTCTTTTAATATGTTTCTTAATTCTTTCTTCACTATAGTATTCCTTTTCTTTTGGGTTAATATACTGACATATTTATCTAGACTTGTCAATTGCTACTTAAATATGCTAATAAGTGTGTGTTTAAAAAAGATTAACATAATGTTTTATAATTATTTACAATCTATTTTTTTTTTGCTATAATTTTTAATGTAGGGTAGGAGGATATGAAAATGAAAAAAATTATGTTGTTGGTTATGTCAATCTTGTTGTTGACTGGCTGTAAGAGTGACGATAATAAACTAATACTTGCAACTGAAGCAGGATTTGCTCCTTATGAGTATTATCAAGATGGTGAAATAGTGGGTGTGGATATAGATATTGCTCGTGAGATTGCTGCATCTTTGGGGAAAGAATTGGTTATAAAAGATGTTAGTTTTGATTTTATTATAAATGAAATTAAAAGTGGGAAATCAGATATTGGTGCTGCTGGAATGTCTATAACTAAAGAAAGACTTGAAGAGGTTGATTTTTCTGTGGAATATGCTGTATCTAATCAGGTTGTAATAGTACCTATGGATAGTAAAATTACTAGTATTGATCAAATTTCTAATCAGAGAATTGCTGTACAATTAGGGACGGTTGCTGATAGTTATGTGAATGAAAATTATAAAGATGCTACTGTTATTAGACAAAAGAAATATTTATCTATGGTTGAGGATTTAAAAGCTGGTAAAGTTGATTTAATTATTATGGATTTATTACCTGCTAGTGAAATAGTTAAATCTAATGATGGATTAAAGATACTAGATGAATATTTATTTACTGATAAGTATGGTATGGCTATAAAAAAAGGAAATAAAGAACTTTTAGATAAAGTTAATGATGTTTTGACTAGACTTATGTCTGAGGGAAAAATAGAAGAGTATACTATTAAACATATGCAATAAGGGGGATTTAGATGTTAGAAAATATTGGTCATGAATTATATAAGTCACTTATATATGATAAGAGATATATGTATATATTAACTGGTTTAAAAAATACTTTAATTATTTCTTTATTTGCTGTTATTATTGGTTTTTTGCTAGGAACTATAATTGCTCTTATTAATGATAGTAATGAAAAAAATGGTAATTTTAAAATTCTTAGTACTTTAGGTAGATGGTATGTTAATGTTATAAGAGGTACGCCTATGTTACTTCAATTGATGATTATTTATTATGTGATATTTAAAAGTGTTGATATATCACCTGTTTTAGTAGGAATTATTGCTTTTGGGTTAAATTCTTCAGCGTATGTTTCAGAAATAATTAAATCAGGAATAAATTCCGTTGATACTCTTCAATATGAGTCAGCATTATCTTTAGGGTTCAATTATTCTAAAACAATGATTTATGTTATTTTACCTCAAGCAATAAAAAATATATTGCCAGCTTTGGGAAATGAGTTAGTGACTTTAATAAAGGAAACTTCGGTAGCTGGTTATATTGGTATTGTAGATTTAACGAAAGCTAGTGATATTATAGCTTCTAATACGTATAATTATTTTTTTCCACTAATTCTTACAGCTATAATTTATTTTATACTTACAACAACATTAACAAAATTATTAAATAAAATATCTGGTGGTGAGAAGCATGCTTAAAATAGAACATTTATATAAATCTTATGGGACATCAGATATTTTAAAAGATATTAATTTAGAAATAAATAAAAATGAAAGAGTAGTAATTATTGGACCATCTGGTAGTGGCAAATCGACACTTCTTAGATGCATGAACTTAATTACAAAGCCTACTTCTGGTTCTATTACTTTTGAGGGGGCAGAATTAACTCATAAAAATATTACAAAATATAGACAAAAAATGGGAATGGTATTTCAAAATTATAGTCTATTTAACAATTTAAATGTAATTGATAATATAATATTAGCCCCTGTTAAATTGGGAAAGTATAGTAAGAATGATGCTGTTAAGAAGGCTCAGGTTTTATTAAAAAAGTTTGGTTTAATTGATAAAATAAATGAATTGCCTAAAAATTTATCTGGTGGACAAAGACAGCGTATAGCTATTATAAGGTCGTTATTGATGGAACCGGATATTATGCTTTTTGATGAACCTACTAGTGCTTTGGATCCAGAAATGGTTGTGGAAGTGCAAGATATTATGAATGAACTTGCTATGGAAGGGATGACGATGGTTGTTGTAAGTCATGAGGTGAGTTTTATTAGTAAATTTGCAACGAGAATAATTTATTTGGAAGATGGTAAAATAATTGAAGATGGTACATTTGAAGATTTGAGAAAATCTGATAATGAAAAAATAAAGGCATTTATATCAAAAATAAGTTAGGAGGAATAAAAATGATAAATGTTAAGAGTGAAATAAAGCCATTAAAGAAAGTGTTGTTACATAGACCTGGTGAGGAATTATTAAATTTAACACCAGATACTTTTGCAACACTTTTATTTGATGATATACCATATTTAAAGATAGCAAGACAAGAGCATGATGAATTTGCTAAAATTTTAAGAGATAATGGTGTAGAAGTTGTATATTTGGAGGACTTGGTTACAGAGGCTTTAGATAGTAGTCCAGAAATAAAAGATAGGTTTATTAAGCAGTTTGTAAAAGAAGCTGGAATTAAAAGTAAGAAATATAGGGAAGCTGTTATTGATTATTTAAAAGGTTTTGGGGATACTAAGGAATTAGTCCTTAAAACTATGAGTGGAATTAATATTAATGATGTAACTAGTCTTGAAAAAGATAGTAATCATTCTTTAGTAGATCAGGTTATGGAAGATAGTAAATTTTTAGCAGATCCAATGCCTAATTTAGTATTTACACGTGATCCTTTTGCTTCTATAGGTAATGGTATTAGTTTAAATAAGATGTATTCTGTTACAAGAAATAGAGAAACTATTTATGCTGAATATATTTTTGAATATCATAAAGATTATAAGGGTACTAAGAAATATTATGATAGATATAATGATAATCATATTGAAGGTGGAGATATTCTTATATTAAGTGATCACGTTATTGCTATTGGTATTTCACAGAGAACACAAGCTGAGAGTATTGAATTAATTGCTAAGAATATATTTAGAGAAAGTGATAATACTTTTGATACTATACTTGCTTTTAATATTCCTAATTCTAGAGCATTTATGCATTTAGATACGGTATTTACACAAATAGATAATGATAAATTTACATATCATCCTGGTATAATGGATACATTACAAGTATTTGAAATTACTGAAGGAAGTAACAATAAGATAAATGTTAAAGAAATAAATGATAGTTTAGAAAATATACTTGAAAATTACTTAGATAGAGCTGTTACTTTAATACCTTGTGGTGGTGGTGATAAAATAATTTCTGAACGTGAACAATGGAATGATGGATCTAATACTTTGTGTATAGCTCCAGGTGTAGTAGTAGTTTATGATAGAAATAATGTTACTAATGATATTCTTAGAAGATATGGTATTAAAGTATTAGAAATGCCAGGAAGTGAATTATCAAGGGGTAGAGGTGGTCCAAGATGTATGAGTATGCCACTAGAAAGAGAGGATTAATATGGATTTGAGAAAAAGGGATTTTTTAAAATTATTAGATTATACGCCAGAAGAGATAAGATATTTATTAGATTTGGCTAAAGATTTTAAAAAGAAAAAACATGAAGGAATAGAACATAAATATTTGCTAGGAAAAAATATTGCTATTATTTTTGAAAAAGATTCTACAAGAACGAGATGTTCTTTTGAAGTTGCAAGTTATGATTTGGGGGCTAATGTTACTTATTTAGGACCAACTGGTAGTCAAATGGGTAAAAAAGAGAGTATTGCTGATACAGCTAGAGTTTTATGTAGAATGTATGATGGAATTGAATATAGAGGATTTGGACAAGATATTGTTGAAGAATTGGCTAAATATTCTACAGTACCTGTATGGAATGGACTAACTAATGAATTCCATCCTACACAAATGTTAGCAGATATTATGACATTAGAAGAATGTTGTGGTGATGTTAAAGGAAAAAAATTGGTTTTTTGTGGTGATGCTAGAAACAACGTTGGTAATTCTTTAATGGTTGTATGTGCTAAATTAGGAATTAATTTTGCATGTTGTGCACCAAAAGAATTATTTCCAGAAGAAGACTTAGTTAATACTTGTCGTGAAATTGCTAATGAGAATGGATCTACTATTTTACTTACTGAAGATATTATGGAAGGCACTAAGGGTGCTGATGCTATTTATACAGATGTTTGGGTATCTATGGGAGAACCAGTTGAAAAATGGCAAGAAAGAATAAATTTATTACATAAATATCAAGTTACTATGGATGTTATGAAAAATGCTAATCCTAATGCTATATTTTTACATTGTTTGCCATCATTTCATGATACTAATACAACGATTGGTAAAGAGATTTATGACACTTATGGGTTAGAAGAAATGGAAGTTACAAATGAAGTGTTTGAATCTGAACAATCAAAAGTATTTGAAGAAGCAGAAAATAGAATGCATACTATAAAGGCTGTTATTTATGCTACTTTAAGAGATTAATTATATGTTGAAAGGAACTTGTTAAAAATGGGTAAAAAAATAGTGGTTGCTCTTGGAGGAAATGCTTTAGGTGGTACTTGTGCTGAACAGAAAGAACTTGTTAAAAATACTGCTAAAAGTATTGTATCTTTAATTAAAGAGGGCAACGATGTAATAATTGGTCATGGAAATGGACCACAAGTTGGTATGATTAATTTGGCTATGGACTATGCTGCTTCTAAGAATCAAATAAAAGCGGCTATGCCTTTCGCTGAATGTGGAGCTATGAGTCAAGGATATATAGGTTATCATTTGTCACAAGCAATTAATAGTGAACTTAAGAAAAATAATATAGATAAAAAGTGTGTAACATTAATTACACAAGTTGAGGTTTCAAAAGATGATGATGCTTTTAAAAACCCTACTAAGCCTGTAGGTATGTTTTATACTAAAGAGGAAAGTGAAAAGATAGCTACAGAAAAAAATTACCAATTTCTTGAGGATGCTGGTCGTGGTTATAGGAGAGTTGTTCCTTCTCCTATACCCAAAAGCATTGTCGAGTTGGACGTTGTAAATGATTTAGTATCAAAAGGATATGTAGTCATTACAATAGGAGGTGGCGGTATACCAGTAGTCAAAGAAGGCCCTGATTATATTGGTGTAGATGCCGTAATAGACAAAGACCGTTCATCTGCTAAATTAGCAAGCTTAATGGATGCGGATATATTGCTTATATTAACAACTGTAGAAAAAGTTTGTTTAAATTATAATCAAAGTAATGAAGTGAAATTAGACAAATTAACTATAGAAGAATGTGAGAAATATATTAGTTTAAATGAGTTTGCTAAGGGAAGTATGTTGCCTAAGATAGAGGCATGTATGGACTTTGTTAAGAATAGCAATAAGGGAATAGCTATTATTACTTCATTAGATAAAGCTATTGATGCTATTAATGGTTTGACAGGAACAATTATTCAAAAATAATATAAGGAGGAAAAATGAAAGAAAAAGAAGCAAAAGCTAAACAAGAACCTAAAGAAAAGAAAAGATTAAGTTCATTCTCTATAATTATTATACTTTTATTTATTGTGGCTGCTGTAACTTGGTTTATTCCAGAGGTATCTAATGCTAAATTATCAGATATTCTTATGGCACCAGTAAATGGTTTTTCTGATAGTATGGAAGTATGTATCTTCATTCTAATCTTAGGTGGCTTTTTAGCTGTTGTTACTAAAACAGGTGCTCTTGAAAATGGTATTGCTGTTTTGGTAAAAAAGATGAAAGGTAAGGAACTATGGTTAATTCCTATTCTTATGTTTATATTCTCGATTGGTGGAACAACATATGGAATGTTAGAAGAAACTGTAGGATTTTATATCTTACTTGCTGCTACGATGGTAGCTGCTGGTTATGATACAATTGTTGGGTCTGCAATTGTTTTACTTGGAGCAGGTAGTGGAGTACTTGGTTCTACGATAAATCCATTTGCTGTTGGAGTGGCTATAAATGCTCTACCAAAAGGAATTCAAGCTAATCAAACTATTATCTTGTTACTTGGTGTAATATTATGGTTAACAGCTTATGGTATTTCTGTATATTTTGTTATGAAATATGCTAAGAAAGTAAAAAAAGACAAAGGTTCTACATTCTTATCACTTCAAGAAAGAAAAGATATGAAGTCAGAATTCATTGACAAACAAGAAGATAAGAAAGATGTTAAACTAAGCACAAAACAAAAAGTTGTTCTTTGGTTATTTGGATTAACATTTGTTGTTATGATTCTTGGATTCATTCCTTGGGTTGATTTTGGAATTATTTCTGAGGAAGTAGCTGAAGCTGGAACACACTGGACAGCACTATTAACAGGAACATGCTTTGGATGGTTCTATTTCTTGGATTCTGCTACATGGTTTTTATTAATGGCTATTGTGATAGGTATTGTATATGGCATGAGCGAAAAAGAATGGGTTGATATATTTGTTAAAGGTGTTGGTGACATCGTTTCGGTAGTATTAATCGTTGCAGTTGCTCGTGGTGTTAAAGTGTTAATGGATACGACAGGTCTTGGAGATTATATTATTACTAAGTCTGTAAATGCTTTAGCTGGAACTCCTGGTTATGTATTTGCACCACTTGATTATTTACTTCATATAGGATTATCTGTATTAATACCATCTAGTAGTGGTCTTGCTACATTATCTACACCAATAGTAGCTCCAGTTGCTGCAGGTATTGGATTAAATCCATCTGTTACAATTATGATTTTTGTAGCAGCTAATGGATTAGTTAATTTAATTACTCCAACTTGTGGTGCTATTATGGGTGGTCTTGCACTTGCAAAAGTAGAATATTCAACTTGGTTTAAATGGGCATTTAAAGTAGTATTAACTATAGGACTTGCTTCTATGGTAATATTAACTTTAGCTATGATAATATTCTAATAAAAGCTACATATATTGTAGCTTTTTTAAATTTCTATCATAGAAATTTATGAAAAGATATTATGGATAATTTAATATATAATTATTAGAAATAGTGTCAATAAATAGTTAAATATTTATAAAAGATACTATTTTTTTAATATATGTGTTAAAATATAGATATGGTAAGTGAGTATTATGATAGACGATTTAAAAGTAATTAGAAAAAATATGGTGAAAAGATGTATCATTTTTGTAGAGAATCATTTCCAACTTTATTAGAGGAACCTGGGAAACTATCAAAACTTTTAAGTGATAATTTTCACGAAAGTCATTCTCTATTTGATGACATTGTAGCCAATGGAAAAGAAAGTGAATTTAAAAATTTTATATATAGTTTGGTTGATGTAGAGAATAATAATGAATTAGGCATGACTAAAACGCCTGAAGAACTTATGTCTGAAGCAGGTTATGTTTTAGTAGAATGTTATAATGAAGAAGATATTCAAAAATTTAGGAAGTATTATGCTCCAGGAGAAGAACTTTGTACTTTTAAAGGTGGAAGATTAAATAGTTGTAGAGTATTTTTTGCTGTTAAGAAAAATGTATTGGATATAAAAAGAGAAGACTTTAAGAAACCAAAAAGAGAAGACGAGTATGGAACATCTGTAATAAGTATTCAGTTTACAAAAGATGAGACAAATACTTTATCAATAAAAAATAGATATAATCATACAGTTGTTAATCCAGATGCTACTTTTTCAAATAATTTAGATAATATAATTCCTGGATTAACAGAATCATTTGAAAGATATAAAGGTATAATTCAAATGTATAAAATTAAAAACTTTGAAATAAAAGGTTATGTTATGGCTAATGATGGAAAATATTATAAATATAATTATGAAATAAATAATGTATATTATTGTCCTGATAATATAATTATTGATAATTTTAATGTAAAAAGGTATGATAAAAGTAGATATTTAATAATTGATTATTTTATAATAGATTTGTCTAATAAAAGTATTAGTTTATATGACAAAAAACTAAGTGATAGTTTTTGTGATGTTATAAAAGATATAAATAAGATAGAAATAGATAATATTGATAGTGGTAAAAAGATAACAATATTAGGTGACAATAATAAAAGTTTAGAAATTATAACTGATAAAGATGGAAAAATAATATCACTTAAAATGAATAAAATTTATGATATAGGTGATAAATTCTTGTCTTATAATACCTCCCTTCAAAAATTTACTGCCGAAAACTTAACGGAGGTAGGCGATGATTGCTTGTGTTTTAATAATACTCTTCAAGAACTATATTTTCCAAACTTAACGATGGTAGGCCATCAGTTCTTGATTTGTAATACCTCCCTTCAAAAATTTACTGCCGAAAATTTAATAATGGTAGGCTGTCGGTTCTTGCCTTATAATACCTCCCTTCAAAAATTTACTGCCGAAAACTTAATAGAGGTAGGCGATGATTTCTTGCGTCGTAATAATACTCTTCAAGAACTATATTTTCCAAACTTAACAGAGGTAGGCGATTGGTTCTTGAATAATAATCATAAATTAAGAAATAAAATATTATCTGAAATAGAAAAAAGAAACAGAAGAGGGAGAAGATAATGAAAGAATTATTAGTAATTGAAAAGAATGATGATAGATATATACTTATTGATGAATATAATAATAAGTATGATTTAAATATTCATATTATGGATATTGATTATGAAATAATGGTGGGAGATACTTTATATATAGATAGTGGTATGATTAGAGATGAAAGAGTATTTACCTTTGGTAAGTTAGATTCAGAATATGGAAGGAAAATAGATAATAATAATGATAAAGAAGTAGTAGTATTTAAGCAAAAAGATAATAAATATTATATGAAAAGGTATTATGGATAGAATATGATTATTATAAATAGTGTCAATAAATAGTTAAATATTTATAAAAGATACTTTTTTTTAGTTTATATATTTAGATGGATTTTTTTCTAAATTTTCTTATGATTAGTGTACTTTGAGGAAACAATTTGGTACAATGCTTGTGGGGAGTGCAGTTTATGGATAGAATTAATAATACAAAAATATTTAATAATGGAGAATTAATTAAAGAAGATGGTTTGTATACGGGTAGAAAAATAGGGATTATTACTGATTTACATGGATTATATGAACCGCTTATAGCAGCTTTAGATAGTATGAAAAAAAGGGGAATAACAGAAATATATTCTCTTGGTGATAATATAGGGGATGGACCTAATCCTAAAGAGGCTATGTTATTATTGAAAGAATATGGAGTTATATCAGTTTTGGGAAATGCTGAGGAATATATTAGGTTAGGTATTGAACCTTTTTCAGATTGTATAAATTTATCTAAGATAAAAGATATATTGTGGACAAAAGAACAATTAGGTACTTATTTAATTCATGATATGGAAAGTTGGCCTCATTCTGTAGATTTAGTTTTAGGTGGAAAAAAAATAGGGTTATGTCATTATGCTAATGATGTTAGGTTTGATTTTAGAGATAGAAATGTATTTACTTATCAATTGTTATCTAATAGTGGTTTAGATCCGAGGGAACAGTTTTTATATGCTAATAGTTCTATACAAAAAAAAGAGGTGGAATATTATAGTGGATTATATTTATTAAATAAGAATCCTGAGTTAAAAGGATATGAGGATGCATATAATGATCCGTTATTTAATGGACTTAGTCCTATAATGTATGATGCTATAATACAGGGACATTTTCATTTTAAAAAGTATGATAATATGGATGGTAATATTCCATTTTATTCTATTAGAGCATTAGGAATGGCATATGATAAAGATCCTATAAATTATGCTTCATATATTGTTTTACAAGAAAAAGAAAATGGGTTTGATATTGAAGAGGTACTTGTAGAATATGATAGGTCAAAAATGGAGTGGAAAATATTAGAAAGTGAAAATCCAAATATGACTATTAAAAGATATGTTCGTATGAGATAAGAAATAGTGTTTTTCACTATTTCTTAATGATTAAATATATTAATAATGAAAATTATTTTATTGCTCAATAATTAATTATCTGTTATAATTTATCTAGGAGTATATATATGGATTATAGTATTAAAATAAATGAATTTGAAGGGCCTTTGGACTTATTATTACATCTTATAAAGGAAGCAAATATTGATATTCAAGATATATCTATTAATGAGATAACTAATCAATATTTAGATTATATAAATAAGATGGAGGAATTGAATATTAATGTGGCTTCTTCATATTTAGTAATGGCTTCAGAATTAATGGAAATAAAATCAAAGTCATTATTACCTAAACAAGAAAAAGAGGATAATGATCTAGAAGAGGAAGAAGTATCTAGAGAAGCTTTAATAAATAAATTAATTGAATATAAAAAGTATAAGGAGATAACGGAAGTTTTTAAAATATTAGAAAGTAAGAGAAAAGATATATATATTAAGGGACCTGAGAAGATATCTAATTATATAATGGGACCTGTTTTAAATAATGAAGGTTATACGGTAGATGATTTAATGGGAGCTTTTCTTAATTTTCTAAAAAGGAAAGAACAAGAGAAACCTATTAATGCAAAGATTGTAGATAAAGAATATAGTGTTAAAGAAAGAAAACAGAATATTAGAAATATATTACATCAGAAACATAAAGTTAAGTTTCAAGAATTATTTAATGAATATAATCGTCCGTATCTTATTGTAACGTTTTTATCTGTTTTAGAGATGACTAAGGATAAGGAAATAATAATTAGACAAGAGCGTAATTTTGATGACATATTAATAGAGGAAGTGGTATAATGAAAGGAGTATTGGAAGGCCTTTTGTATGTAGAGGGAGATTTGGGTATTACTTTAGAACAAGTATCAGAAATATTAAATATTTCTTTAGATAGTGCAAAGGATTTGGTATTATCTTTGAAGGAAGAATATATAAAAGAAGATAGAGGACTTAGAATTAATTTTTTAGGTAATTCAATTAAATTGACTACTAAAGAGGAACATAAAGAATATTTTCAGAAATTGATAGAAAGTCCTAAGAATAATGTTTTATCACCTCAAGCTCTTGAGACATTAGCTATAATTGCTTATAATGAGCCTATAACAAGAATGCAAATTGATGAATATCGTGGGGTAGATTCTATATATGTATTGAGAAGATTATTAGCAAAGGGGCTTGTTAAGGAGTGTGGTCGGAGTGATTTACCGGGTAGACCTATTTTATATAAAACGACTGATGAATTTTTAGATTATTTTAATTTATCTAGTAAGGATGATTTACCTAAAATTGAATTATTAGAAGAAAAAGATGAAGAAAAAGATTTATATACATCAAATTATAAGGAATAGAGGTTAATATGAATATAGTAGATATTATTGATAGGAAAAGAAGAAAGATAGAATTAAGTGAAGAAGAAATAAAGTATGTTATAAATGGATTTTTAGATGGTGAAGTTAAAGATTATCAAGTTAGTGCGCTTCTTATGGCTATTGTTTTAAATGGTATGAGTGATGAAGAAATTACTTATTTGACTAAGTATATGATTGAAAGTGGTAAAACACTAGATTTATCTAGTTTAGGTAGTGCCTTAGTTGATAAGCATTCAACTGGAGGTGTAGGAGATAAAACAACGTTGATAATTGCTCCTATAGTGGCTTCTTGTGGTGTTAAAGTGGCTAAAATGAGTGGAAGAGCTTTGGGATATACTGGTGGAACAATTGATAAATTAGAAGCAATTCCAGGTTTTAAAGTAAATTTATCTATTCAAGACTTTTTAAAAGAAGTTAATGATATTGGTGTTGCTATAACTAGTCAAACTGAAGATGTTGCTGTAGCTGATAAGAAGATATATGCATTGAGAGATGTGACTGCTACGGTAGAATCTCTTCCTTTAATTGCTTCTTCTATTATGAGTAAGAAAATTGCACTTGGTGCTAAAAAACTAGTATTAGATGTTAAAGTTGGTTCTGGGGCTTTGGTAAAAGATTTACAAAGTGCTAGAAAATTATCTAGAATAATGATTGATTTGGGTAAGAAATTTGGAATGACTGTTATATGTATTTTAACTAATATGGATAAACCTTTGGGAACTAATATAGGTAATGCTCTTGAAATTGAAGAATGTATTGAGGTGTTAAAAGACAATAAACAGGGTTCATTGAGAGATTTGTGTATTATATTGTCTTCATATATGGTTAGTTTAGGTCTTAATATAACTTATGATGAAGCTAAAGAAAAGGTTTTGTCTAATCTTACTAATGGTCTTGCTTATAAGAAATTTTTAGAATTAATTAAATATCAGAATGGTGATATTACTAAGTTACCACATTCTAGATATGTATATAATATAAAAGCGAATATGTCTGGATATTTAAATAGTATAGATGCATATAAGATTGGTTTATTGTCAATGTCACTTGGTTCAGGTAGAAAAAATAAGGATGATACAATTGATTATAGTGCTGGAATAGTTTTAAAGAAAGATTTAAATGATTATATTGAAAAAGGAGATATACTTATGCAGGTACACTCTAATAAAGAAATTAATCATATAGATAATACTATTTTTAAGATAGGCCCAAATAAAGTATATAATCCAAGAATAGTATATGAGGTTATAGATTAGGGGTATTATGAAAGTAGCAGTTCATACTTTGGGGTGTAAAGTTAATTTATATGAATCAGAATATATAATTAATTTACTTAAAAATAAAAACTATTCTATAGTAGATTTTAAGGAAGAGGCAGATATATATATTATTAATACATGTTCGGTAACTAATGAAGCGGATAAAAAAGATAGGCAATTAATTACTAGGACAAGAAAAAAACATCAAAATGCTATATTGGTAGTAATGGGGTGTTATTCACAATTAAATCCTGATAAAATAGATGCTGATATAGTTATAGGAAATAAATATAAAAGTGATATTGTATCTTTGATAGAAGAATACTTAAAGAATAAAGAAAAAATAGTTAAGGTGGAGGATATTTCTAAGACTAATTTTGAGAATATGTATATAGATAAATTTAATATACATACAAGGGCTTTTGTAAAAATTCAAGATGGTTGTAATGCATTTTGTGCTTATTGTGCTATTCCATATGCTAGAGGTGGAATAAGAAGTAAGGAGTTAAATACGGTTATTGATGAAGTTACTAATTTAGTAAATAATGGATATAAAGAAATAGTGTTAACGGGTATTCATACGGGTAGATATGGTATTGATAATGGTCATTCTTTGGAAGAATTACTTAAGTCTTTAGTAAATATTCCAAATATTTATAGAATTAGATTGTCAAGTATTGAAATAAATGAAATAACTGATGGAATTATTGATTTGATAAAAAATAATAATATAATGGCTAAACATTTACATATACCACTTCAATCGGGTAGTAATAGTGTTTTGAAGAGTATGGGAAGACTTTATGATAAAGAATATTTTATTGATAGAATAGAATATATAAGAGGAGAGATTCCTAATATAAGTATAACTACTGATTTAATCGTTGGTTTTCCTGGGGAAACAGAAGAGTTATTTAATGAAACATTAGATACTTTAGACAAGATTAGATTTACAAAAATACATACTTTTCCTTATTCAAAAAGAGATGGTACTAGAGCAAGTATTATGCCTAATCAGGTAGATGGTGTTATTAAGAAAAGAAGAGTAAATCAAATACTTAGATTATCTAATATATATGAAAATGAATATTATAAGAGAAATATAGGTATGGTTTTTGATGGTGTTCTTGAGAAGAGAAATGATAATGAATGTTATGTTTTGACTTCAAATTATATTAGTGTTTTATTAAATGATAATTATGATAATAATGAAATATTATCTGTTAAAATAGACAGAGTTATTGATGATGATGTTTATGGAAAGTAATTATTTAGACTTAATAAATTGATTTATCAAATTTAATTAATTTGGGTGTTGTGAAATAGGTATAATTTTACACTTGTTCTAAGCTTTATAAAAAAATGATATTCTATTCGATGATAATCTAAGTGAAATAGATTTGATAATATTTAAAAATAAAACAAAATTATCTGGTGAATTTATAACAATGAATGGTACAATTAGTTATGTAAGTACACTAACAAGTATTAAAACATCTATTAAAAGAAATATAAGTCTATTTTAATCGATTTAGGGAATATTAGGTTAATAAATACTCTCTTTTCAAATGCTTAATTCTTAATAATGACAAAAAAAGTGCCTAAACTCAAGAAAAATATAGACTTTTTGTAGAAAAATTTGTATAATAAGTATTATAAAAAACCTATTCTTATGAATTTTTGACTTTAATTACATTTACATATTATAATTGCAAGATTGTAAAAGAGAACACAGGTATGGTTTTTTTAAATTAAATTAAACATGAAAGGTAAAATATCATGAAACATACTAATATAAAGATTTTGGATTGTACTTTAAGAGATGGCGGAAGATTGTTCGATTGTAATTTTTCAAATAAAGTAATAAAAGAGATTATAAATAATCTTATTGCTTCAAAGATTGATTTTATAGAACTAGGTTTTTTAAGAAATGTAGACATAAAGCGTCACGACATAGATAATACTTTTTTTAACAATATGTATGAAGCTGAGAAAATAGTCGATTTTAACGATTCAACAGAATATACATTATTTGTCGATTATGGTTTATATGATGTTGAAAAATTGCCTATTATAGAGGATGGCTCTAAAATAAAAAATCTTAGATATGGTTTTTCAAAAAAAGATTATTATATTAATTTTGATAAAATAGAAAGAGATATAGAAACCATAATAAAAAAAGGCTACATGGTTTTTATTCAGCCAATTAATATACTTGCTTATTCTAAAAAGGAATTAATTAATCTTTTAAAATTTGCTAATAAATATTCAGTTAGAGGATTTGCAATTGTTGATACATATGGAAGTTTATATTCAGAAGATTTACTTAATTTATCTAAATTTTTAGATAAAAAATTGAATAAGAGTATTATTTTATTATTTCATTCACATAATTCATATCAATTATCATTTTCTTTAGCTATTTTACTTATAAAAACTTTAAGAAAAAGAGATTTGATTATTGATACAACCTTAAGTGGCATTGGTAAATGCGCTGGAAATCTTCCAACTGAATTAATATGCAATTATTTGAATGAAAAATATAGTTCAAATTATATTTTAAAAAATATTTATAATTTAAATGATGATTTTATATTAAAATATAAACTTAATTTTGAATGGGGTTATAATCAATACTCATTAATGCAAGCTAAGTATCAGGTTCATCCCAATAATATAATGTACTTAATGAAAAAAAATATTAACTTAGTAAAAACAGAACAAATATTATCAAAATTGGATGATTATAGCAAATTAAGATATTTTTTTGATACGTTAGATAAATTAATAGAGGAGGTTAATAATAATGATGGTAGCTCATGATGCAAAACATAAAATTTCTAAATATTTTAATATAAGCTGTCATGATATTACAACTTTAATTCCTAAGTATTCTAAATATGGTTATGTTTGCATTCATTATTATAATCTTTTAAAACTAGTAAATTTAGATGAGGAGGAAATGCAGAATAAATTAAAAGAAATTTTAAATATGGACTATATATCTAAAATTCAGTTCGAAAATAGTTATTGTAATATTTTTGTTGACACTAATAGTTATTTTTCTTATTTTAGTAATAATTTTAATTTAGAATTTATTAAAAATTGTTGTGATATTGGTAATGGTGATAGCATTCTTCTTGAACATACAAGTTCTACTCCTGATTCTTCTCCTCATTTAGGGAGAAGTAGAGGAACAATAATAGGTGATTTTTTGAAAAATTTATATTTTTTTTCAAATTTTAATATTAAAACACATTATTTTGTAAATGACTTAGCTAAGCAAGTTTCTATGATAGTTAGTGGGTATGATTTTTCTAAAAAATATAATTTAAAACAATTATCAGAATTGTATCAAACCATATATAAAAGATGTTTGATAGATAAGAATTTAGAAAAAATGGTTGAAATTCAAATTAAAAAATTTCAGGACGGAGATGTGGAGTATCAAAAAAAATTTAAAACTGTTGTCGATAATTTTATTTATGAACAAAAAGTAATTTTTGATGATTTTAATGTTAACATTGATGAATATGTTTTAGAATCCAAATTATTGTATTTAAAAAAAGATGAATTGTTTAAGATTTTGCAGAATAAAAATGTGCCTATTGTTTTAGCCGATGGTTGCCAATCAATTCCTGTGTTTAGTGATGATAAGGTTATCGATTATATTATTCTTACGCGTAGTGATGGAGGTTCTCTTTATATTTTAAGAGATTTATGTTATTTTCTTGCTAAAAATGATTACAATCAAAAAAATGTGATTGTTGTACCTAAATATCAGGAGGAACATATGAAAAATATTAAGTATGTTTTAAATAGAATTGGAATTTCTGCTCCCAAAATATTATATTATGCTGACTCATACAATAATGGCAAGAAGATGTCAAGCAAAAATGGTACTGGTATTTTATTGGAGGATTTAATAAAAAAAGTTAGATTTACGTTATTACAATTAGGCTATGGATTCTCTAATGATTTTATAAAAGAAATAAGTAATAGAATTATTAAAAAATATATTTTAAACTTTGCACCATCAAAAAAAATGAATTACAATTTTTTGGATGTTGAAAAATTATGTTACAAAGAAGTTAAAAAAATTTTGCTAATTCAACAAATTAAGCTTAGAATAAACGATTTTGCTAAAAATGATGCTGATCCCATTGATTTTGATATTCTAAAAAAAATTGATATGTTTGATGATATAATAAACAATACAATTGCTACATTAAAAACAGACATTATGATTAAATATGAAGAAGAATTGGATGAATTGTTTTTTAATTGCTATAAAAATAATAATTTAACTAGATCTATTTTTAACGGTTATATTTTAATTGATTATATAATAAATGATTTGCTAATTTGTAATTCAGAGAAAAGGAGTGACTTAATTGATGAAAGTAGTAATGTTTATACCTATAAAATTAAATAATGAACGTTTGCCTAATAAAAATATATTACCGTTGAATGGCGTTCCTTTGTGTAAGTATTTATTTAATACAGTAAAAGATATAGAGTTAATTAATGAAAAATATGTATATTGTAGCAAAAAAGAAATTAAAAAATATATGCCAAAAGAATTAAATTTAAAAATCAGAAGCGAAAAACTCGACAGTTTTCAGATAAAAGGGTTAGAAATTATTAAGAATTTTGTAAATGATGTTGATGCTGATATATATATACTAGCACATGTAACTCAACCATTTATTAAGAAAGAAAGTATTGAAGAAAGCCTTAAGAAAGTAATTTATGAAAATTATGATTCGGCTTTTAGTGCTAAAGAATTAAAATCTTACTGTTGGTACAACTCTAAACCTATTAATTATGATCCACAAGATATAGTTAGAACTCAAGATTTAAATCCAATTTATATGGAAACAGGTTCATTTTATATTTTTAAAAAAGATGTTTTTAAAGAAACAGGCGCTCGTATAGGAAAAAAACCTTTCATAAAAATGGTTAGTGATATTGAAGCGATAGATATAGACACTAAAGCTGATTATGATTTTGCTAATTTTGTTGCAAAATATATAAATAAATAATTTTTATTTAAGTAATTTTATCAGATATTCTCTGTCATCTTTGCAAATTATGATATTTTTATTGGGAATATAGTGTTTACCGAATTCCTTATCTTGATAAATGGTATTATTTATTTTTAATATTTTGCTTGTTCTAGGTATCATATGTATGTGTACATGCCATAAAGATTTATCATATTTGGTAAAACTATTCATTAGGTATGAATAATTGAAATGTTCTATTCCCAATTTTTTAGATAATTTATTTTTAAAATTTTTTATTATTATAAATAATTCCAATAAATAATTTTCATCACAATTATCTAATGAAGCAATATGCTTATTGGTTGTGATAATAAGTCTTCCAATATAATCTTGATTATTTGCTAGGTATACTTTCCAATATTTTCCTTTATATAATAGCGATTTTTTAAGCATATTGTTTTTGTCACAAAAAATACATTTATTCATATTTGTCACCCATATATATTGTACAATATTTGAGATAAATTTGAAATAATATTTATGAATATAAAAATATTTTACAACTATGTTTGTAGTAAACGATTATATTATTGTATAAGAAATTTATATTTTTGTATTTAACTTATGAAATAAATATTATTAAAGATTTTTTTGCTTTTGAAATTTTAAGATTATTTGAAAAATCTAATTACTTAATAGGACATTATTTATGTGGAGCAATGAGACAAACTGCTTACTATTAGAAAGAGAGGTGAAAGCCGAGATTTGTCTACTCGGTAATAAATGAAATATCCTACATTTAACAAAAAAAATATTACAATTGGTGTTTTTGCTCCGAGTTCTGGAATTGGAGATAGAATTGAAAGATTTAATATAATTAAGAGTGAATTGGAAAAGCGTGGATATAAATTAAAGTTAACTAATAGTGTAATGAATGATAATGTAGTAAGTAATCTACCTAAAGAAAGAATGAACGAATTTGAATCTTTATTAAAAGATGAAGATGTCGATGTTATATTTTGCGCACGTGGAGGAGAATTTGCCATAGAAATAGCACCATTTTTAAATTTTAAATTAATAAAAAAATATCCAAAATATGTAGTTGGTTTTTCTGATTCTACTATTATGACATATTTGATTATGGTGGGAGCTGATGTTGCTAGTATTACTTCATATAATTTTATTGATATTTCTCGTGTTTTAAGACATGAAAGTTTTTTAAACTTACTTGAAATGATTGATGGAAAAAGTGTTATTCAAAAAAAGTATGATTTATATGAAGAAAATAAAAATTCTGATATATTAGCATTAGAAAAAGAAAATAAATATTTATCCAATAGAAATAAAATTGATGTCTCTGGGAGGGTAATTGGTGGTACAATTGATTGCTTGTCTGATATTATTGGTATGCCTTATGATAAAACATGGTCTTTTATTGATAAATATAAAGATGATGGTTTTATTTGGTATTTTGATGTTTTTGAAATGAATAGTAATGATTTTTATAGAACTTTATTGAGAATGAAACATTTGCATTATTTTAGAAATGTTAAAGCAGTTTTAATGGGTAAAAAGCGTTCTTATTGTGAAGAAAGAGATATTAGTTATTCAGATTCTTTAGTTAAAATTTTTGGTGATATTCCAATTATTGAGGACGTTGATATTGGACATGTGTATCCTATTGTAAGTATGATAAATGGTGCAGTTGCTAATATAAATTATAATGACGGTGAATTTAGTATTCTTTTTACAATGATAGAATGAAGGGAAGTGAAATTATATGAATCTAAATGGTAAGATAAAATTGTTTGCGACTGATTGCGATGGTGTTTTAACAGATGGTGGAATGTATTATTTTGATAATGGTATAGTTGGTAAAAAGTTCCATTGCCATGATGGCTCTGCTTTTCAAATTTTAAAAGAAAATAAAATTAAAATTGCTATAATTTCAGGAGAATCATCTAACTCACTAAAAAATAGAAATAATAAATTGGCGTGTGATTATTTAATTATGAATTCCAAAAATAAACTGTTAGATTTAAAAAAAATATGTATTGAAAATAAAATTAGTTTATCAAGCGTATTATATGTTGGTGATGATTTGAATGATGGTGATGTAATGAAAAATGTGGGCTTTAGTTGTTGCCCAAATGATGCGGTGGAATATATAAAAAAAAATGCAAATTATGTTTGTAATAAAAATGGAGGTTGTGGTGTAATAAGAGAAATAGTTGATAATTTTTTTGTGAATTAGAAAATTAGATTCTGATTTAATTATTCTATGTGCTTTTAATTTTGATGATAACCGAGTAAGTTTGTTAATCTCTTTCTTAATTATTTCTTTTGTATAGTATTTTTTCTAATTTATTTGTTTGCTATGTTGTGAATTTTGATGAATAGTGGTATAAGATGTTGTCTAGAATAAATCAATAAAGGAATTTTATGTGGAATTAACTTTTGTTAATTATGGGAAAGAATGTTTAAATAGGATAAGAAATGATGAACAGTATGATTTAATATTAATGAGTGATGAACTTAATTATATGTCTTATATAGAGACTGTTAAAAAATTAAAATTAATTAGTGGTTTTAATTCTATACTTATTTTGATGACTAGAGATAATAATGTGGAATATACGGGTAGTTATAAGAAATATGGTTTTGATGATTATATATTGAAACCTATTAGTAGAAATAAGTTAATTACTTTGTTAGAAAAATATTTTAAATAATATGACAGTTTATTAAGTAAATTTTATGTATAGTTATAAATAAAGTTTACTTTTTTTTATGTTATGTTTTAGAATTATTATGGAGGTACTGATTATGAATATGAAAACTAGTAATAGAATAATTATGATATTATATGTAATAGTACTTTCTTTATTATTAATACAGGTGGGGAAATATTATAATAAATTTGTTAATAAAGAAAATAATGATGATTTTGTTATAAAATATGATTATGAAGATAATTCTAGGATTGTTAGTGATATGAATAATAATGGGTATAGTTCTTGTTTGAATGGTTTACCTTTATATGAATTGGATAATGAAAGAAAAGAGATAGAGGAATACATTAAGGAACATGATATGGCGTTATATTATGGAGATATTAATACTTCTTATGTGCTTAAGTATAATGAGAATATAACTTATTATGGAGCTAGTTTGATTAAGTTATTAGATGCTTTATATTTGTATGATAATAAAGTTAATTTGATGACTAAGGTTAGTTATATTAGTGATAGGGGAGATAAGTGTTCTAGTAATAAACAGGTAGATAATGAGATAACGTTAAAAGATTTGGTATATTGTGCTTTATCTGTTAGTGATAATGATGCTCATTTTATGTTATATAATTATATTGGTAGAGATAATTTGGTTAGATATGGTGATTCTTTAGGAGCTAAAAATATATTAACGTCAAGTGAGAAATTTGGTAATCAGACTGTTATTAATACAAATATATATTTAAAAAAATTATATGAGATAAAAGATACTAAGTATGGAAAATTTTTGATTGATACGATGACTAATGATTTTTATTCTAGTATAAATAAAAAATTAGATGTAAATGTTGCTCATAAATATGGTAAATGGGGAAATTATTATCATGATGTTGGTATTGTTTTTGATGATAATCCATATACTATATCTATTTTTACTAAAAGTGCTAATGATGATTATACTGAATTGGTAGGGAAACTATCTTTAATGATCTATGAGTATCATTCTAAATATTGGCTTATTGTTAATAGGGAATGTGGTAAATAAATATATTTGGTAGGATATTCTAATCTTGCTAAACTATTTATTTTATAGTATAATTTAATCGATGAGGAGGGAAGTTATGAAGAGTATTGATACTTCCAATTTGAAGGGAACAGAAGATTTTTTTGGTAAGGAACAAATAATTAGAAATTATATTATAGATACACTTAAAAATATATTTAATAATTATGGGTATTTACCATTAGATACTTCTATATTAAATAATTATGATTTATTAGCTTATAAATATAATGATGGGGCTGAAATATTAAAAGAAATATATAAATTAACTGATCAAGGTAATAGGGAATTGGCTTTAAGATATGATTTAACTATACCTTTTTGTAAGTTTATTGCTAATCAGAAGGAACTTAGATTGCCTCTTAGGAGATATGAAATAGGGAAAGTATTTAGAAATGGACCAGTTAAATTAGGAAGATGTAGAGAGTTTTATCAATGTGATTGTGATATTGTGGGCATTGATGGGACTGATATTGAAGTTGAACAAATGATTATGGTTATTGAGGCTTTTAGACGTCTTGGTATTGATATTATTGTTAAATGGAATAATAGAAAATTAATGACTAGTTTAATTAAATATGCAGGGATAAATATTGATACGGATATGGTTATTGGTGTTATTGATAAGAAAGAAAAGATGTCATTGGATAACTTATATAAAGAATTTGAAAGTATTGGTATAAGTAATGATATGGCTAGTAAATTAATGAATTTATTTTCTATGGATATTTCTGAATATAATAATCTTGATTATGATGATGAATTATTTAGGGAAGCATTAATTGAAATTAATGATGTTAATAATAAAATTATATTATTAGGGTTAACAGATAATATCGTATTTACGCCAACTCTTGCTCGTGGTCTTAGTATATATACTGGTATTGTTTTTGAATTTTATGATAAGTTGGAAAGATTAACTTGTTCACTAGGTGGTGGTGGTAGATATAATAAGATTATTACTGACTTTATTAATGATGGTAATGAGTATCCGGCTATTGGGTTATCTTTTGGACTTGAACCTATATATACAATATTAAAAAGTAATTTAGAAGAAAATAGTCTATATGATGTATATATTATACCTATGGAAGAAGATTATAAAGTATTAGAATTAGCTACTATACTTAGAAATAATAATATAAGTACTATAGTAGAATATTCTAAGAGAAAACTTAAGAAGTGTTTTGAATTTGCTGATAAGAATAATATTAAATATGTTATTGTTCTTGGTAGTAGAGAATTAGAAACAGGTGTATATACAATTAAAGATATGGAAAAGCAAGAACAATATGAATTTAATTTAGAAGAACTATTGGAATACTTAAAAAAATAGTTCTTTTTCTTGTTTAATTTATTGTTATATGATAAAATTGATTTATGTAGATAGGAGGATAAGGTGACAAGAACAGTAGGTACTGTTGTACGTGGTATAAGAACACCAATAATAAAAGAAGATACTAATCTTGCAGATGTGGTTGTTAATTCTATAATGGAAGCTCAAAAAGAAGAAGGATTTACTTTTCATGATAGAGATATTATAGCAATTACAGAGGCTGTAGTTGGTATATCAGAAGGTAATTTTATTAAGGTAGATGATATTGCTTATGATATTAAAAATAAATATCCAGATGGAGAAGTTGGAATAATTTATCCTATACTTAGTAGGAATAGATTTTCTTTGATACTTAAGGGTATTGCTAGAGGATGTAAAAAGATATATATGTTATTATCTTTTCCTAAAGATGAGGTTGGTAATAGTATTATTGATTTAGATACGTTAGAAAATAGTGAATTTGATTTGGGTAGTATAATTAGTGAAAGTGAATATGATAGGGTATTTTCTTCATTTAAACATCCTTTTACGGGGATTAATATGGTAGAGTTTTATAGAGAAGTTATACATAATGAAGGATGTGAAGTTGAATTTGTTTTTTCTAATCAAGCTAAGGATATTTTAAAATATACTTCTAATGTTTTAACTTGTGATATTCATAATAGGGTTAAAACAAAAGAAAATATTATATCTTCCGGTGGTACTAATGTATATGGTTTATATGAGATTATGACTAAACCAATTAATGGTAGTGGTTATAATCCTAAGTATGGTTTACTTGGTTCTAACAAGTCAACAGAAGAAAAATTAAAGTTATTTCCTAAAACAGGAGATAAATTAGTTATAGATATTCAAAATAGAATGTATGAATTAACAGGTAAGAAAATAGAAGTTATGGTATATGGTGATGGTGCTTTTAAAGATCCTGTTGGAGGTATTTGGGAGTTGGCTGATCCTGTTGTTAGTCCAGCTTATACGAGTGGATTGGAAGGAACACCTAATGAGATAAAACTTAAATATGTTTCTGATAATAAATTTCCTGATTTAAGAGGTGAAGAATTGGCAGAGGCAATAAGGAATGAAATAAAGAGTAAAGATGATAACTTAGTTGGTAATATGGCTAGTCAAGGAACTACTCCTAGAAGATTTACTGACTTGATAGGATCTTTATGTGATTTAACTAGTGGTAGTGGTGATAAAGGAACACCTGTAGTATTTATTCAAGGATATTTTGATAATTATGCAAATTAAAAATATTATAAAAAGAACTAATGTTTTATCTAGCAATAGTTCTTTTTAGTGTTCTACTTTTAATTATTTCTTCATATTCATGTATTGAAGTACTAGGAAATAATCCTAGACTTTTAATGTACTTATAATATTCTTCTTTACTTAATCCTTTTACTTGGATTATTTTTTTTAAAATATATAAAGATTTATCTTTATCATTTAAATATAACAAGTATAGTTCAATAGCAAACATATAAGATATTATATATTTTGTAATGATTTCTGTATCTCTTTTTTGAAAAATTTCTTCAAAAATATTTTCTTTTATTCCAAATGTATTTTTAATTAATTCTTTCATTTGTTTGTTGGATTGCAACTGTGTATTGTTGGTTTTTTCATAGTCTGTTAGTGTATATATTATGGAACTATATATAACTTGATTACAGTATTCTAAATGTGTTATTAGATTAGCTTTATCGGCTTCGTTATTTTTAAATAAATTTCTTAAATAATCTGCTATTATTAATTCAATAAAAAGGGTGTCTATTTCAAAAAAATATCTTTTATTTTTTTCATATGCACCACTTGAATTAATACTATAATTTATTGTATGCATATATTCATGAGCAAATGTTATAATATCTTCAATGTCATATGTTCTTGCTATTGCTATATATATTTCATTTAGGTATGAAAGCATATATGAACAACCCATAAATGGAGTGGTATCTTCTTTATTAAAGGTTTTAAGATTATTTTTTCTTTGTTTAAATATTTTCATAAATGTTTTAAAGAAATAGGGATCTAGACTTTTATAAAAATCATGTACTATTGTTAATATATCATCGTTTTTTAAATTCATTTTTTTTTGTTCTACATAAGTTATATCACTAGAGATTAGTGTGCTTTCTTTATAAAAATTCAATATATCTTTTTTGGCAAAAGATATATTTTCTAATTCCTCTTGGCTTTCTCTATATATTTCTAATAAGCTTAAATTGTCTCTTGCTAAAATAGGATATTCAAATGATTTATCAACGGTTGCAATCATATTCATTAGTAGTGATATATCAAATCCTAAAAGAATTGATTCCCTATTAGCATTTTCTAGTATTATTTCATTTGTTGTTCTATTAATAGAACCTCCACGTTTTATAATTTCTTCAATTAGCATATTTAATTTATTTTCTAAAATGCTTTGACTCCAATTATATTTTTTCATAGTTACACCTCTTTAATGGTGAATATATTAACATATTCTATTATAATAGTAAATACATAATTTTACATTAATAAATAAATATAGACAATAATTTGATAATTTGGTAAAATTATATTAGGAGATAGATATATGGTTAATATTTATAATGAAAAGATTCTGCCTAGTAAAAAGATTATCGATGTTTTAAAGCCTAGATTGGTTTTTATTCCTCTTATAAGTACGTTGGGTTATAAATATGATATGGTTGTTAATGTTGGTGATTATATTTGTAAAGGAGATATAGTAGGTATTAATAAACTTAGTAATTTTCCTATTCATGCTAGTGTTAGTGGTTTTGTTATTGATGTTGTAAAAAAATATTCTTTAGATGGTTCTTTGGTGGATACTGTTGTTATAGAAAATGATTTTAAGGAAAGATATAGAAATAAGAGAGGTAAGAAAAAATATATTAATAGTTATTCTAAATTGGAATTTATTAATATGTTAAGGGATAATGGTATAGTAAATTTATATGGTAGTGATTATCCTTCTTTTATGAATTATTATGATAAGGAAAATATTAAGTATTTAATTATTAATGGAATAGATGATGATATGTTTTCTAGTACTAATAGTATGATTATGTATAATTATACAGAAGAATTATTGGCAGGAATAGATGCTGTTTTAGAAATTATGAATATAGAAACGTGTTATATTGCTGTTAATTATAGTAATGAGTTGGTTATAAATAAATTACTTAAATATAAGAATACTTATCCTAATATTAAGATATATGGTATTGTGGATGGTTATCCTTCTGGAAGTGAATTAAATATTTTAAATTCTATTATGGATAAGAATTATGATAGTATTCCTGATGATTTAAATGTTATATTTGGAAATGTATCTCTTATGTATGCTATATATGAAATGTTTTTATATAATAGGCCTTTGACGGAAATATTTATTACTGTTTCTGGTTCTGGATGTAAGGATAATGCTAATGTTAGAGTAAAGATAGGTAGTGAAATATCTTATGTTATGGAGTGTTTAGGTGGATATAAAGATAAAAAACTATATATGATAGCAAATGATGTGATGAGGGGAAATTCTCTTAAAAATGATGATGTTATTATAACTAAAGATTTACATACTATTGTATGTTTACCTGTTAAGGTGGAAGAAACTATTCCTTGTATAAAGTGTGGTAAATGTTCTTATGTGTGTCCTTCTGGTTTAATGCCTATTATGATAATTAAAAATAAAGAAAGAGCTAAGAAGTTAAGAATAGATAAGTGTAATAATTGTGGGCTATGTTCTTATGTGTGTCCTTCTAAGATAGAATTATCTAATATAATGAAAAGTATTAAGGAGGGGAAATGAGAGAGTTTGTTGTATGTAATGGTTTAGCTATTAAAAGTGATAATACTAAAAATAAGATAATGAATAGGTATGTATTTTCTTTGTTAGTATTTCTTCTTTTATCAATTATTACTTCTTTTATTACTAATAATAGTTTTATAGATAAGATTTATCCTATTTTAGGTATTATTTTAACTTTGGGTATATGTTTTATTGTTGAATATATTTTTATGTTAATGAGAAAGGAATATAGTATAAAGAGAATATGTGATAATAATATATTATTAGTAGGTTTAATACTTAGTTTATTTACTTGTAATTCTTCTTTTTTAATAATTATTATTGCTTCTTTGATTACTTCAATATCAAAAAATTTAATAAAATACTTAGATATTAAATCATCGTTGTTAGGTATTATTATAGTTATATTATTTGGGAATATTAGTTTAGATAGTTATAATAGTATTTTATTACTTATGGGTAATTATAAGATATATATGAGTATTATATTGTCTATTATTTCATATATATATTTATTTTATAATAAGTCTATAAAGTATTTAATTCCATTAACTTCAATAGGCGTTTATTTTATAATTATGCTTTTAGTAACGTTATTTAGTGGTAATAATTTATATGATATATTTTTTCTTGTTATTAGATCTAATATAGTATTTTTAAGTGTGTTTGTAGCTAGTGATTTTGTAAATACTCCTATTAGTAAGGAAGGAGAAATTATTTATGGAATACTTTTGGGCTTATTGACATCTATAATTAGTATGTTTAATGTTGAGTTATCTATGGTAATAGGTATAATTATAGTAACGTTATTTACTAATATAATAGATATGTATAGTTTTAAATTACGATATAATAAGAAATTTTATAATATTTTACTTAGTATATTTTTGGTGCTTATTTTGATAGATATTCCAATATTGATACATATAATGAAATAATAGGAGGAATTTGTGAAAGAGAAAATAAAAGTGTTAATTACTAAAGAAGAAATTAATAATAGAATTAAAGAAATAGCTTGTGATATAAATAGAGATTACTATGGAGAAGATGTTGTGCTGGTATGTGTTTTAAATGGGGCTGTTTATTTTGCTGTTGATTTATCTAAGGAATTAACGGATTGTAATGTTATTATAGATTTTGTTAAAATAAGTAGTTATGGGGTTAATGCTAGAAAATCTTCTGGGAATATAGATTTTAAATTGGATATTAGAACAGATATTAGGGATAAAAATGTTATAATTATTGAAGATATTATTGATTCTGGTAATACTTTAAGTTATTTATATGACTATTTATTAGAAAAGTGTCCTAAGTCATTAAAAATATGTGTTTTATTAGATAAAAAGGAGAGAAGAGAGAAGGAAGTTAATGTTTCTTATATAGGGTTTTCTGTGGATGATAAGTTTGTTTTGGGATATGGTTTGGATTATGATGAGGGGTATAGGAATTTAACTTATATTGGGTATATTGAATAGTTTTAGGTATTATGATATTAAAAAATTATAAGCATATCATTATGTATGATAGATATTGATAGATTAAATGTTATTAAGATATAAAACTATATATTTATAATTTATTATATTATTATTACTATTTCTTTATATGCTAATAAAGTAGAAACAGAATATTTAATTACAGATAATAAAGAAATAAGAGAAAAATATAGGAAATTATTGTTTGTTATATTTGGAACAGCTTTTTTGGTATATTTATATTATACGATAAGCAATTATGATGACTATATAGAAGATAATAATCCTAATTCTAAAAGACTTAATGGACTTACTTTTTTAGCTAGTTTTCTTGTTCTTATTAGTGGTACTATTTATTTATATGTTATATAAGAAGATAATAATGAAATGTGATAGAATAGAAAATCATTATTTAAATCATGAATATTTATTATGTAGTGTGTTTGACTTTAATATGGATTCTAGTATTTGGTATAGGAGTAATGGAATAGGTAATTTTATTGCTAAGAGTTTATCTTTGAGTGAAGTAATACATTATTTAAAGAAATTGGATGATGAAGATATTGCTAGATATAAATTGGCTATACAAAGTTTGGAAGAAGAAGCAAAAGAGTATGTTATGAAATATTTAAAAAAATTATAATTAATAACTATTGACAGAGTTGATTAATTAGTATATATTTAATATGACGTTTGCAAAGAGTACAATTTAATTTTTAACTTGATGATATTCTACATATATAGTTATGTGGATTTTTTGCGTTGTTAGAAAGGATGTGAGGAATGTCAAAAATTATAGTCAGTAATGTGACTAAAACTTTTAAGGTGACTAAGCGAAATAGTGGTCTTAGGTCTGCTTTAAAGTCTTTCTTTAAAAGAGAATATGTTTATATTGATGCAGTTAAAGATATAAACTTTTCTATTGAAGAAGGGGAAATTGTGGGGTATATAGGTCCTAATGGAGCTGGAAAGAGTACGACGATTAAGATGTTATCTGGTATACTTACTCCTAGTTCTGGTAGTATTTTAGTAGATGGACTTAATCCTGTTAAAGATAGGAAGAAATATGTTTCTTCTATTGGTGTAGTATTTGGTAATCGTAGTCAATTATCTTGGGACATACCAGCAGAAGATACGTTTGATTTGCTCCATGATATTTATAAAATACCAGATAATGAATATTATCAAACAAAAGAAGAATTAGTTAAGCTGTTGGGAATTTCAGAAATTATTAAGAAACCTGTTAGAACACTTAGTCTTGGTGAGAGAATGCGTTGTGAAATAGCTTCAGCATTATTGCATAAGCCTAAAATATTATTTTTGGATGAGCCAACGATAGGGTTAGATGCTATTAGTAAAAATATAGTTCGTGATTTTATTAAAAAAATAAATAAAAAAGATAAGATAACAGTTATATTAACTACTCATGATATGGCAGATATTGAAGCTCTTGCTAAGAGAATTATTTTAATAGGTAATGGTAGTATACTTTATGATGGTAATTTAGAAGAATTAAAACATAAATTTGGTAGTTATAAGAAAATATTGGTAGTTACTTCTGATAAGATTGGTAATATTAAAAATAAGGGTGTAATAGAAGCAAATAAGGTAGATAATGGTTATATGTATACGATTGATTCTAATGTCATTTCTGTATCTTATTTTTTAAATTATTTATCTAAGAATTACGATATTGAAGATATAGAGATTGATAATGAGAGTATTGATAATATAATAATTAAATTATATGAGGAATATAATCTATGAAGAGTTATTTAAGTTATTTTAAGTTAAGAATTATTACTAATTTACAATATAGGGCAGATGCTTGGGCTGGAGTGTCTACACAAGTATTTTTTGGTTTTATGTTTATTATGGTATATTTGGCTTTTTATGAATCGGGTACGGATAGTGCATTGCCTATGAATTATCAAGAATTAGTTACATATATTTGGTTACAACAAGCTTTCTTCGCTTTAATTTATCCATATGAAAAAGATAAAGAACTTCTTGATATGATTAAGAATGGTAATTTGGCTTATGAACTTATTAGACCACAAGACTTTTATTTTAAATGGTATATTAAGTTTTTATCTAAAAAGATAGTTTCTACATTGCTAAGAATGTGGCCTATACTTTTACTTGGGTATATTTTACCATATCCTTATCATTTATCATTACCTATTAGTTTTATGAATTTAGTTATATTTATTATTTCTTTAATATTATCTGTATTACTTATTTCTTCAATAAATTTACTTATACATATATTAACTATGTATACGATTGATGATAAAGGATTTATAACCATATATGCTGTTATTGCTGAAGTATTTATGGGTGGTATTATACCATTGCCATTTTTTCCTAATTGGTTACTTAAGATATCTAATTTATTGCCATTTAGATATATAGGAGATTTTCCTTTTAGAATATATTCAGGAAGTATATCATTATATGAAGGAACTCATTTGTTGATTGGTTCTTTTATATGGATAACTATTACTATTGCTTTAGGATATTCTATATCTAAAATTACATTAAGAAAGGCGGTAATACAGGGTGGTTAAGTTATATTTTTCTCATTTAAAACAAAATTTAAAGAGTCAATTAGAATATAAATGGTCATTTATTATGAGTTTAATTAGTCAGATATTTGTCTTTTTTACATATTATTTTTTAATTATTTCTTTATTTACTAAATTTAATAATATTAAAGGTTTTTCTTTATATGAAGTATTGCTTTGTTTTTCTATTATTAATATTGGCTTTTCTTTTAATGAAATATTTTTTAAAGGAATAGATAAATTTGAAGATTTTATTATAGATGGATCATTAGATAGACTTTTATTAAGACCATATGGTATTTTATTTCAAGTAATGTGTAGTAAAATGGATTTTTCTAAGTTAGCTAGAACTTTTCAGGGAATAATTATTTTAGTTATTTCTTTATATAAAATAAATATTGAATTAACTATAGGAAAAATAATTTTATTATTGGTAATGATTTTGTCTTCAATAGTGTTGTTTTTTGGTATATTTGTTCTAATGGCATCATATTGTTTTGTTACTGTTCATGGTCTTGAAGTAAAGAATTTACTTACTGATGGTGGTAAACATATGGCTCAATATCCTATTGGTATATTTAAAAAAGGTGTAATATTTATATTTAGTTTTATTATTCCTTATGCTTCAGTTAATTATTATCCACTTTTATACTTTGTAGGTAAGTCTAATAGTGTTTGGTATTTGTCATCACCAATACTATGTTTTATATATTTAATTCCATGTGTATATTTATTTAATTATGGTGTTAAACATTATACAAGTACTGGATCATAATTACGTATTAGATTACTTTAAATATGGAGATTCTTTTTGATGTTATAAAATATATTGTTATTAATTATAAATTATGATAGGATGATTTTTATAAATGGGAAGGAAAGATGTATATGATTGTAATGTTAAGCGGTCCAGATAAGAAATTGTTGGTCTTCCTAATGAATCTGCTATTATTATTGATAACAATGATAGCATTAATTATATTGGAGAATACTATGTATTTCATGATGGTGAAATTAAGTAAGTTTAAATATGTTGTAACAAAAAAGTGTTGACAGGCATATACTAGTATGATATAGTTAAGTTGAATTTAAAGAGAAAGGAGTGGAAAACAATGAAGATAATGATTAATTTAAATATTTTTGATAAGGTGGTTTTTGATAGATGTGGAGAGCTTTGGTGTTTTCCACGTACAATGTAAATTTTAATTATCAAGACTGCTTAATTATAAGTGGTCTTTTTTTAGGAGGTTAGATATGAAAAGTTTGAAAGAATTTAGGCCTCTAATTAAATTAATTAAAGAAGATAAGAAAAAACTTATTATTGCAAGTATAATAATATTTGCTTCTGGTATTTGTGAAATTTTTACAGGATATTTAAATGGTAGGGCAGTTGAAGAAATTACAAAACTTAATGTAATTAGTTCTTTGATTTATTTGGGTATATATTTTATACTTGAAGTAACTATGGATGGTGTGTTATTACATAAGGCAAATTCTATGTTATATACTATAGAGAGTGCTTTAACTAGAAAATTAGGTTTTTATACTTATAAGAAAACGCTTAATTTACCTGCTATTGCCTTTGAAAAAACTTCATCTGGAGAGATAATTAATAGAATAACTAATGATGCTGATACGTTAAGCTTTGCTTTTGGTAGAATTCTTAATGTTATATCCTCCTTGGTTGCTTCATTAATAGTTATAGTATATGTTTTTATTAATTCATGGATAGTAGGGTTAGAAATATTGTTTTTTGTATCAATATTATTTTTGATACTTAAAAAATATAATCCTTTACTTAGAAAAATTCATGAAGAGAGAAAAAAAGAGCAAGATAAGTATACTTCTTTAGCTACAGAATCAATTAGGGGTGTAAGAGAAATTAAAACATTGGGAATTAAAAATAATTTAATTAATGATATTATAGATATTATTAAAGATATATTTAATAAATCTAAAGAAGAAATTGATATACAAAAAAGTTTTAATATTAAAACTAGATTTCTTAAATCGACATTAGAAGTAGGGGTATTTGCTACTTGTGTTATATTATTATATTATAAAAGTATTTCATTAACATTTTTTGTGGCTATGACTTATTATGTATATCGTTATACTTGGCTTATAGAAAATATTAATGATTTGACACAAACTTATCAAAAAGTTATTGTTTCTATATCTAGAGTTAATGATATATTAGAGAATAGAATTTATGATGATGAAAAGTTTGGTATTAAGGAATTAAATAAAGTTAATGGTATAATACAATTTAAGGATGTTACTTTTGCTTATCCTGATGAAGAAAAATTATTAGATAATTTTAATCTATCTATTTTTCCAAATAAGAAGGTTGCTATTGTAGGTTCTTCTGGTAGTGGTAAGTCAACTTTATTTAATTTACTTACTAGGATATTTGATCCTTTAGAAGGAGAAATAACTATAGATGGAGTAAATATTCAAGATTTAACAGAGGAGAGCCTTAGAAAGCATATATCAATTATTAGACAAGAACCATTTGTTTTTAATAGAAGTATTAAAAATAATTTTAAAATAATAAATAATAAAATTACTATTTCTGAAATTAGAAAATATACTAAGATGGCTTATTTAGATGATTATATAATGTCTTTACCTAAGAATTATGATACTGTTTTGGGTGAAGGTGGTGTTAATCTATCTGGTGGTCAAAAACAGAGACTATCGATTGCTAGAACTTTATCAAAAGGAAGTGAAATAATATTGTTTGATGAAGCTACTTCGGCTTTGGATAATACTTCTCAAGAGTATATAAAGAAAACTATTGATAATTTAGTTAAGAATCATACTATTGTCATTGTAGCTCATAGACTATCTACGATTATGGATGCTGATATTATTCATGTTGTATCTAATGGTAAAATAGTAGCGTCTGGTAGACATAATGAATTATTAAATAGTTCTAATATATATAGAGAATTATATGAGACAGAATCTTTAAATTCATAATAAGTACTTGTTAAATCAAGTGCTTTTTTTATATAAATTTAAAAATATTGATAACGTTTAATATTATTTAAAAAACTGCTTTGATTTAGAAGGATTTACAAAAAATAGAAATAATAATAATATCTAACTTTACTTAAGATACAAGTAAAGTGGTTATTTATAATGATAATTGATTTTTTAAGACTGTCTTTTATTAGACTTTTTCGAAATAAAAAAGATGTTCATAGTACAAATTATGATACGGCTTCTGTTGAGAGCACATTTAAATCTGATGAATTAGATGGTTATATTGATTTAGTTTATGCTAATTATAGTATTTTACCATCTAATGTCGTAGGTGAAAAATTTGACGCTGATGATACTGGTTTTGCAATTTGCCCAATAGATTTTTTACCATCAAGTGAAGCATTTAATTTATTGGTAGATGAAAAAAATTTTTATCTGGATATGAACTATTAAATACTTCTTTTCAAATAAACTATTATTCTTATCTTTTCGATGGAAAGAGACTGATTGAGAATGATAAATATATAAAAGAATTTAAAATAGTTGGCATATATGATGCAAAGAAAGTTATGAATCCAAGTAATACATGCTATATTTCTAAAAAGGATATGGAAGAAATAAAAAGTATTACTACAGTTAATAACGAAAATACGATTTATGGATTTATGGTAGTTACACTATTCAAGATTCAAATGGTAATATAATTAATTCATATATATCAAAGTATGATGGTGAGTATAAAATAACATGGAATGAATTACTTACTAGTGATTTTGGTGACTATATATTAGTTAGAAATCAAAAGATTGGATTTAAATTTTTAGATGAAACAATAGAATTTTCTATATCAGATTTTTATCCTTCAAAGTGGACTGATTGGCCTGAATTAGTAATATCTAATGATAAATTTGAACAGTTGTATCAAAAAAAAGTAAATTATATACGTATTCAATTAATTTCGATTCATATGATGAAGCTATTTCTATTAAAAATGAACTTTCAAATATAGACAATAATTCCAATTCTAAATTTATTATTGATACTTTTTATTATCATTGAGAAGGAATGAAATTATCAAATATAAGTGATATATTAAGTGTGTTAAAAATAGCTATTTGCCTTGTATCATTAATATTTTTGTTAAATACTTTTTTCATTTAAAATAAATTCATTAGATGTAGTGAAATTAATATTACTATTTATAATTGGTATTTTCATTAATTTTATATGTGGAATTACAGCGAAAAAAATAATATGTAAATAATATTTATATATTAATCAATTATTATAGTTATCTTTTTTAGAGAATAACTTTTTTTAGTGTTCTTACTTTTTTGCACAAATTATTATAATTAGAAATATAAAATTTATTACAATAATAATTATATAAATAACGAAAGATATATTTTGAAAATAGTTGAAATAAATATTTGGCTATGTTATACTTATTCTAGGAGGTAGTTATGAAACTTATAAATAAGAAAGAAGAGAAGAAAATGAATATAGTAACTAAAGTAGTTATGATAATTGTTTTTGCTGTTATGGTTATAACTTTTGTTATTATGAGATTTAATTTAAAATATGAGTATGTTTGTTTTAATAGAGATATGCAAAAAGATGAGGTTGTTTTTGAATCATATTTGGATATTTGTACTACTAGAAAGAAATTATCTCAAGGTGTAGTTATTAATAAAAGTGAACTAATTAGTGATGTAGAGCATACTTATTATAAATTAGAAAAAGATATATATAAAAAGGGAGATATGTTATATAAGAAAGATTTTACTATTTATGAAGAAGAAAAAGTAGAAGAAAAGGTATTGACTTTACTTAAAGAGGCTACATTTAAGACAGATGAAGGGAAAACTATTTTAAATGAAGAAGATTTTATTAATTATCATGTTTTTATAGATGAAAATGTTCTTTATGCTGTAAATGAAGATAATAATGAAAAGAGAGTAATATTTGATAAGGAAAATGTTAAAAATATAGCTATTATGCCTATATGTTGTGCTGGAGATGGTAATTTACTTATTTTAACAGAATATGGTAATGTATATATATCTGAAAAAGATTGTAATTATTCTTTTAGTTTTGATTTCCCTTTTAAAAAATTAGATGTCTCAGATATTGTATCTTTTAAATTAGTGCCTACAGATGAATATAGTCACTATAATATGAATTTATATGGAATTAATTCAAAGAATGAAGAGATATTGATTCAAAAGTAAATTTGGAAATGTAATAAAACATTTCTTTTTCTTTTAAAATATGTTAATATATTTTTTGTGATATTATGAAAAAATTAAATAAAATATATATAGAAATAACTAATGCTTGTAATTTAAATTGTAGTTTTTGTATTAAAAATAAGAGAACTATTAAATATATGACAGTTAATGAATTTATTTTTATATTAGATAAGATTAGACCTATTTGTGATAATATATATTTACATGTTTTGGGGGAACCTTTAATGCATTCGGATATTGTTGAATTTATAAGAATAGCTAATGAAAAAGGGTTTAATGTTATGTTAACTACTAATGGATATTTAATAAATAGACTTAATAAAGATATTAGAATTAAGAGACTTAATGTTTCTTTACATAGTTATAATACTAAATATAAGATAAGTCTTAATGATTATTTAATTAATATTTTTGATTATATAGATAGTATTTCAGATAATACTTTTATAAATTTAAGATTTTGGTTAAAAGATGATAATACTAAGGATATTATTGAATTTATTAATAAAAGATATAATGTATGTATTGAAAATATTAAAGATAATTCTAAGATTAATGTTTGTAATAATATATTTATAGATACATTTCATGAATTTATATGGCCTGATTTAGATAATAATTATTATAATGAATTTGGAAAGTGTCTTGGGTTAAGGGATCATATTGGTATTTTATCTGATGGTACTATTATTCCTTGTTGTCTTGATAGTAGGGGGGTAATTAATTTGGGTAATATATATAAAGATAATATTGATGATATTTATAATAGTAAAAGGGTTAATGATATGATAAATAATTTTAGAAATAATAAAAAGTGTGAGGAATTATGTCGTCATTGTAGTTTTTTGGGTGATAGAAATGAAAGTTGTTAATTGGAAAAATGTTATTGATAAGAATGAATTAGATGAAGTGTGTAAATCTTTATCTTGTGGTAATTTGGTTATTTTTCCTACGGAGACAGTGTATGGAATAGGGGCTATTGCTACTGATGAGGAGGCAGTTAAAAAAATATTTATTGCTAAAAAAAGAGCAATGGATAATCCGTTAATAGTACATTTGGCAAATATGGAAGATATTTCTAAATATGCAATTATTAGTAATGATGTTGAACAAAAATTAATAGATGCTTTTATGCCTGGACCATTCACTTTAATACTTAAAAAGAAAGAAAATATTCCTAATGTTGTAAGTTGTAATTTAGATACGGTAGGTATTAGAATTCCTTCAAATAAGATTATACATACTATATTAGAAAAACTAGATCAACCTATTGTGGCTCCTAGTGCTAATGTTTCTGGGAGACCAAGTGGGACTAATATAGATGATATAAAAGATGAATTTAGTGAATCAGTCTCCTATATAATTGATGGAGATAATTCTTTGATTGGGCTTGAATCTACAGTAGTAAAAGTAGTTGATGGTGTACCGGTAATATTAAGACCTGGTTTTATATGTGAAAAAGATATTAGAGAAGTGATAGGAGACGTTAAGATATCTAGTGGTGTTTTTGGAGTGGTTAAAGGAAAGGTAGAAAGTCCTGGTATGAAATATAGGCACTATGCTCCGAAGACTAAGGTGTTACTCCTGTACTCTGAGAATAATATTGTTGATTTGGTAAGGAAAAATGTTATTGATAGAACTATTATTATAGGATCAGAAAAGTTGAAAGATGTTCCTTGCTCTAAATTCTTAAACTATGGAAATACTTATGAAGAAATATCTCATAATATATTTACATTATTGAGAAAAGTTGATAAATATAATGCTAATTTAATAATTATAGAAAGTGTAAAACAAGAAGGTTTGGGATTAGCTATTTTTAATAGATTGATAAGAGCATCTGGGTATAATTATATAAGTGAGTAAAAATATAAATTTTACTCTTTTTTTTTTAGATGTTTTATGCTATACTTTTATTATAGGAGAGAGTATATGAAGAAAAAATATATTATCATTATTCTTGGAGTATTAATTTTTATTTGTGGATTAATAATATTAATAAAAAAAGAAAACTTACAAAATAAGAAAAATAGTTTACAAATTATAGATGCTACTTATTCTTGTCAAAGTGTAAAAGAAAAATTTTATGAAGATGACAATTATGTATATTATTTTCCGTGTGTTAAGAGTAAATCTATATATGTAAAATTTGAAAATGGGAGTAAAATGCTTATTACTGAAGCTTTACAGAATAATAAAGTTACTATTGATGAATTATTAAAAAATGGTCTTGACGCTATAAAAGAAGAAAAATAAGACATGGAGGATTTTATGCAAGTTACAGAACTTTTTAAATTACAAAAACATTCAGTTTATCTAGTTAGAACAGAAGTTATTAATTATTATATATGTATACCTGAAAATAGTTATCAAAAAACAAATATTTCAATTGAAATAAAAACAAAAATGGGTAATTATAATATGGATGAAAATGATGAAACTTGGGTTTTAGAAAATGTAAAGAATACTTATAATTATGTTGATGACTATAATATCACATTAGTACTACCTATTATGAATGAAAGTATGCAAAGTATTTTGGAAAAAATGGATGAAGAAAAATTTGTTTTAGTTGACCAAGTTCTTGCTTATATTATTAATAGTTCATTTAATTTACTTACGCAACATAATATAAAGGTAGATAATAATGTTATTATGATTAATAATGATAGATATAAAACATTTATAATGTGGTTTTCTTCTAAATATAATGGTAGGGTAGAAGTTAAAAATATGTTGGAAGTTATTCATATTTTTAATGTAGAAGCTACGAGTTATAAAAAAGTTGAGACTCCTCTTATGAATTTTGTTGTAGGAAGTTATGCTACGGAGGTAGATGCTCCTCCTAAAGATATTAAACCAGAAATAAAAACAATTAAAAAAACTAAACCTGCTTATAGTGGTGGATTTGTTTCTTATTATGCTATTGCTATATTAGCTATAATAGTGGGTGTTGTTGTAATTATATTGGCCTTTTAAAGGCTTTTTTTAATAAAAAAATTATCAATTTCTTGATAATAATTAATTTAAAAAATAAGCAATAATACCAATTAGACTTGATCCTACCATTAGAACTAACATAAATATACCCATTATTCTATTAAAGGTATTAGCGTTAGATTTCTTCTTTTTCTTTTTTGCACTCATTTTTCTACACCTCTATTTAATTATACTAGAAAAAGTGAATATTTACAACTATAAAGAATATAATTTATTGGGTGAATACAAATGAGAAAAAAAATTAGTAATGTAAGTAGATTAATAGTACCAAATAAAAAAATTAATATCTTTGTAATTAGTATTCTTATTTTAGGAGTAATAACTGGTAGTATATTTATGACTATTATAAATAATAATGATAAACAAGTAATAATAAATAAAATTAGTGTTTTTATTCAAAATATAAATAACTATAATTTGGATAATACTGTTTCTTTTAAAAATAGTATTATTACTAATTTTACTTATGTAATAATCATTTGGATTTTAGGTATGACTATTATAGGGGTTATTTTTAATATATTTATGACTTATATAAAAGGCTTTGTTGTGGGATTCTCTCTTACTTCTTTTATAGTGATGTACAAGACTAAGGGTGTTATATTATCTTTTTTATATTTAATATTTGGTCAATTATTAAATATTTTTGCAGTATTACTTCTTATGATTTATTCTATTCTTTTTAGTACAAAATTGTTAAAACAAATATTTAAAGATAAAACTAATACATTATCTAATTTTATTAAGAAATATTCTTTTATATTATTAATAGCTTCAGTTATGTCTTTAGTGTCATCAATATTGGAAACATTTGTTTTCCCATCATTATTAAAACTTGTTGTTAAAATTTTTATTTAGGGCATAACTTCTTTTGAAGTTGTTTTTTTTTACTTTTAAATATGATATAATTTTAACAGATATATTTGAAAAGGAGTAACTAATATGAAAACAGTAGTAATTGGTATGAGTGGGGGGGTAGATAGTTCAGTGGCAGCTCTTCTTTTAAAAGAAAAAGGTTATAATGTTATCGGTTTATTTATGAGAAATTGGGATAGTACAATAAATAATGATTTTTTGGGAAATCCTGATTTGAATAATGATATTTGTCCTCAAGAGAGAGATTATAATGATGCTAAAAATATATGTGATAAATTAAATATTCCACTTTATAGAGTTGATTATGTAAAAGAATATTGGGATAATGTATTTACTTATTTTTTAGATGAATTAAAAAAAGGTAGAACTCCTAATCCTGATGTAATGTGTAATAAATATATAAAGTTTGATTTGTTCTACAAAAAGGCAAAAGAATTGGGAGCGGATTATATTGCTACAGGTCACTATGCTAAAATAATTGATGGAAACTTGTATAAAGCTAGTGATAAAAATAAAGATCAAAGTTATTTTTTGGCTTATGTTAATAAAGAAATATTTAAAGATGTAATATTTCCATTACAGGATATTGAAAAGCCGGAAGTTAGAAAGATTGCTTTGGAAAATGATTTGATAACAGCTAAAAAGAAAGATTCTACTGGAATTTGTTTTATTGGAGAGAGAAATTTTACTAACTTTTTAAAGAATTATTTACCAAATATTCCTGGGAAAATTGTTGATGTTGAAACTAATGAAATCTTAGGTGAACATATTGGGCTTATGTACTATACAATAGGTCAAAGAAAAGGTCTTAACTTAGGTGGTGGGGATAATAAAATTTTTGTTGTAAAAAAAGATATTGAAAATAATATTTTGTATGTTGCTAAAGGTAATGAGAATAAATATTTATATTCTACGGAAGCTATAATTGAAGAGTTTAATTTTTTGACTGATAAAAGAATTAACAAATGTAGTTGTAAATTTAGATATAGACAAAAAGATATTGAATGTAAAGTTGAATATATAGATGACAATACATTAAAACTAATTTACGATAAAGCTAAAGCTGTTACGCCAGGACAATTTTGTGTACTATATGATGGTGAACAATGTATTGGTGGGGGAATTATTAAAGAAGTATATAAATAAAATGATAGGCTTGACACAAAAAGTGTAAAATGATAAAATTATATTATGGAGATGGGAAGATGAATACTGTAGATAAAATTAATTTAATATTAAAAGAAGCTAATATTTCTAAAGTTAACTTAGCTAAATATTTAGGGGTTTCAAGACAAATGGTATATAATTATTTGGATAGTAAGGATTTGTCTAAAATTTCTAATGATAAATGTCAAATGTTATTCTCTCTTTTAGATGTTAAAAACGAAGAAGAATTAGCAAATGTTGAATTGACTAAGGAATACATCCAAGGAGTAGGGAGTAAGATTTTTAATGCTAAAAAGGAGGCTCCAAAGAAAAATGAGGTAATTTCTTTAACAGGATTGAGAGCTGAGGAACAACAGGTTATAGCAGATATTGTCTTTTTAATGAAAGAAATTTTAAATGAAGATAAAACTAAAAATAGTTTAACTATGCTTACTTATTTTTATCATTTTATTCAATCAGCAGTTAAAACTAAAGAAACTAGATATATATTAGCTTATATTTCTAAGGCTTCTGGTTTTACTAGTTCTACAACTTACTCTTTTGAAGAAGAACAACAGTTTATTTTCGAAAGTATTATGTATTCTGCAATGACATTGTATGCTAATGGTGGGGCTTCAAAGACAAAATTAGCAGAATCACATAGAAAATGGGAAAATGAATTATCAAGGAAAAATGAAGAAAAATTATCTAGAACTCAAGAATTGAATACTGCTAAGGTGTTAGCACTTAAAGAACTTGGATATACGGAAATTACTGAACAAAATGCTTCTGAAGTTTTTGATAAAATTGCAGAAATACAATCTAGGGGAATATATTAATGAAGTAGGGGAGTGTCCCCTATTTTTTATTGCATTCCCCCTATTCATATAATTGGTATATATTTTATATGGCTTTCCCAAAAAAAGGAGCCTTAAATTTGCATCGAATTGTTTTAAATAATATAAATGTATTAATTATTCCAGAAATTATATCAATTGTATTAATTGATACATATGATACATATAATATTTTGCATTGAAGTATTAAAAGCTGAATAATTGTATTAATTGATACATATGATACATATAATATTTTGCATTGAAGTATTAAAAGCTGAATAATTGTATTAATAGTATAAAATTAATTTTCTATGAATTTTAACGAATATTATATATATTAATAATGTAATATTATAAACTTCTTAAATAAATATATATATTTATAATTATAATAATATTTTGTTTTATTTTTAAATATTCTTATTTCCTATAATGTATATTATGTTAAGTTCTATTTTTTGGCTAAATAGGTATACTTAGTATATTCTTTTATCATGTTACAATATAATATTAAAGAAAGGAGTATTGATATTATGTATGGATATCCTGGATATGGATACGGATATGGTTGCGGTGGTTATGATGGCTATGGTTCAGGTGGCGGCCTTTGGATTATAATTATAGTTTTGATAATATTCTTTATATTATTTTGTAATAATGGAAATAATTGTTGCAACAATCATTCTCATCAATGCAATTGCAATCGTTAATATCCCCTACTTTTATGTAATTAAATTTAAATGGCTTAGTTATACCTAAGCCGTTTCTTTTTATTTATCATTTGTTAATCTATCTATTATTTCAAATAGATCTTTTTTCTTTACTGGTTTCAATAAATAATTTTTGAAACCATATTTTTTATAATCATCACTATATTCAATATTGCTATCTTTGGTTAATAATACAACTGGAGAATTGAATGTTTTAATATTATTTAGCTTTTTAATGATTTCATATCCATCTAATGGTTTTAAATCATCTTCTATAAATACTAAATCATATTTTTCTTTTTCTCTAATTTTATCTAGTCCTAACTTCCCTACTCCAACATAATCAATATTAATATTATCACTATGCAATATTTTTTTGAATATTTTATATGTGTTTTCGTTTGAATCAATAAGTAATATCTTTTTATTGTTATATAATTTTAGTTCAGGGGAAAATTCATCTGGAACTATCTTTTGATCTAAAATAACCTTCATTGTTGTACCCTTACCATATGTACTATTAGTTATGATGGCACCTCCCATAATTGTTAATATTTTCTTTATTGTATATAAGTTATTTTTTAGATTATCTCTATTTAATTCTTCTTTATTTTTATTGAATACTTTGTCTAATTCTTCTGATTTTATTCCAATACCTGAATCTTCTATTGAAATAATTAATCTACATATATCTTGTTTCTTAACACATGAAACATTAAGTTCTACATATCCGTTATTTGTATATTTTATGGCATTATCTAGAAGAGAAATTAATATTTTTTTAAGATTGATACTATCTCCATACATATATTCTGGTAGATCACTTGCTATATTTGATCTAAATTCAATGTTATTACATTTATCTTTATATGTAGTTATAATTTGTTTTAAAATAAGTTTAATATTATATTTAGTATTATATACTTTAATATTTGCCGCATCAATGCTTGATATATCTAAAAGCTCATTAGTCATAGTGTTAAATTGAGCTATATCACTTTTTATTTCCATGGCATTATCATTAACAACAACAACGTTTATATTTTTATTGGAAGTTTCTTCAAGAATTGTATCAGTATGACTATTAATACTATTGGTAACAGTTTTAATTTCTTTAGTTACATTAAATAAAAACATTGTTTTTTCTTCGTTGGCATTATCACTTATTTCTTTAGCACGATATACTTCTGCTAACATTTTTACATCGGGATTTTCTATTGTAAAATACATAATTATAGTAACCATAATTTGCATTGGACTAATTAAAAACAATTTTGGATCAAATATTTGAAGTATACAAGCAATTAATCCTAAGCAAAAGAAAGATAAAACAGGAACATACTTCTTATTGAGTAAATTTTTATAATTTTTAATGACACTGAAGATAATTGTTAAAACACATATAAAAGAAATAAAATATGTAAAATTAACTGCTATACCTTTGGTATATATAAAATTATTACTTTGTGTATAGTCTATTGGCAAGACAGATAATGTTAGAAAAACAATCATAAAAATAGCAATAATTTTTGAACTTGATATTTTTTCTATTTTAGTACAGAAAGAAATTGAAATGACATATAAAGTGAATATCATAGTCCAAGATACTAAACTTATTAAGTATAAAATATTAATAATTCTTCTCAAAAAGAAATCATTAAAATATGCAATAGTTACAAATCCTAACAATCCCATAATAAGTTCTATTACTGATGCAATTAATAGATAACTGTAGATTTTATTTTCTAAAGAAACTATTCTCTTTTTTTTGAAAAATACAATAGTAATTAAAGTTATATAAATTAATCCGGAACAAGTCATTCCTAAGTTAAAACCCATTTTATTACCACCTACCTATTTAAATTTTATCATACAATATAAAAATAGTCTACAAATGTAAACTATTTCTTTTTATTTTTTGTAAGTTATTTGGATAAATTATTTTATGACTTTCTATTCCAATATTAGTTTCATTGGTAATTATTGTTATTTCATTGCCTGATAGCCCATTATTTTTAGCAGTTATATAATCTTTTTTATAAGCTTTTGTTAAAGGTATTTCGTTTACAATTTTTATTTTTCTTGGAATATCGCGAAATGATAATTTTCTATTGTTTATGATTTTTTCAATTATGTCTTCTATTATAATATCATATGATATATTTAAAGAATTCTCAGATAATACTATATAAACTAGTGGCATATCTCCAAATTTTTCTTCTTCATAGTAACTTGTAACTAAAGCATCTTCAATATATTTGGAGGAAGTTATAGTTTGTTCTAGTGCTGATGGAAATACTTTATATCCATCAAACCTACATATCATATTACTTATTCTGCCTTGGAAAAAATATTCTCCATTAGAATTTTTGATAAAATTGTCACCAGTACGTAAATATTCTTCACCATTATAAGTGCTAATGTTTAATATTGGATGTCCTTCAAATTCTGTAACTGGGAAACTTCCTTTAGTAAACCACAATTCTCCTATTTCACCATTAGGTACTTCTTTTAATGTATTAGGATCAATAATTATACCTTTACCTCCAATTAAATCAGTCCCACAACTTCCTTTTGTTGATGTGAATGGATCTTCTAATATGCATGTTCCATCAAGTTCACTTAATCCATATCCTGTTCTTAATAGGCAATGTGCTCCATGTGTTATTAAGAATCTATTAATTTTATTTACTTGCTCTATAGTAAGTTGCCCTCCACCATATGTAAATTCTTCTAAAAAAGATAAATCAATATTAGAATATTTAGGATCTTCAACCAATCTTACACAGAAAGATGGGAAAGCAATTACACAATTAGGTTTACATTTTAACATAGTATCAATAATAAATTCATGAGAGAATATAGGTACTTCTATAAGTTCAAGTCCAAATACATGTCCTAAATGCATATTGTCAGTAAATCCAAATTTAGCAAATCCTGGTAAGATGTGTAACATTGTTTTAATTTTATTCCAATTGGCATCATCTTCTAATAATTGATGTTGAAATGATATAAAATTGCAGTTTTCATTAGTTGATGGTAGAATTTTTGGCAATCCTGTAGTGCCAGAAGAATGGCAAATTGAAGCAATTTCTCCTTCTGTATAAGGATTGGTATAACTGATGGTATATTTAGAATTTTTTAATAATTCTGGAATGCTTATTAATTCTATTTTACCATGAGATGTTTCTACAGTTGAAATGTAAATTTTGTTTTTATCTTTAAGGTTAACTATTAGTCTTTCAAATAAATTTAAAGAATCTCCTAGTGTAGGTATTAATATTTTATCAATATTTAGTTCGCCACGGATAAAGTCTAAGTTAGGTTTAATGGTATCGCCATAAATTTTATCAAAGCAAATAATAGAACTAATTTTGACTTTTTCTAAGAAATATTTAATTCTATCTGGTTTACTTGATGGGTCAATATTAAAAGATATTGCTCCTATTTTATTTAAGGCATAGATAATAATCGTGGATGTTGGCAAATTAGGTAGTAACAATGCGACACGATCTCCTTTTTTTATTCCCATAGCTAGTAATCCTTTGGCATATCTACCTATAGCATCGTCAAATTCTTGATAAGATAATCTTCTATTACCAAATCTAAGTGCTTTACTTGACATGTTATTTTTATTACATTCTAGCATATAACCATACATTGTGTACTCTGGTATATTGTCTCTAATATAATAAAAACTTTCCTCTTTACTCATACGTTTTATTATTTTTTTCATTTCTTCAATATTTTCTAATCTATTCATTTTTTTCCTCACTCAATCGAAATTAATGTAATCCCGAAAATTTGCACTTATTATATCATTTTAATGCTGAAATGTAAAGCATTTATTTACATAATAAAATATATTAAAATAGGCAATCTACAATGTAAATTGCTTATTTTATTAATTATCTTTTTCATATCCTAAATATTTATAAGTTTTATCTGTTACCATTCTTCCTCTGGAAGTTCTTTTTAAATATCCATTTTGTAATAAATATGGTTCATACACATCTTCAATTGTGCTTGCTTCTTCGCCGATTGATGCTGCTAGTGCATCTATGCCAACTGGTCCTCCATTAAATTTTTCAATGATAGATATTAATAAATTATAGTCTGTCTCATCAAGTCCTAATTTATCTACTTTTAGCCTATCTAGTGCTTTATCTAATACTTCTTTATCTATTACACTTTTTCCATCAACTAGAGCGAAATCTCTTACCCTTTTGAATAATCTATTGGCAATTCTAGGAGTTCCTCTACTTCTTTTTGCAAGTTCTTTAGCAGAATCATCCAATATTTCCATATTTAAAACTCTAGACGTTCTTTTTATTATTTGAAATAATTCTTCTTCGGTATAATAATTTAGTTTAGATATTATGCCAAATCTGTCTCTTAGTGGACTGGATAAGTCCCCTACTCTAGTTGTTGCTCCGACTAATGTAAATGGTGGTAAATCTATTTTTATGCTTCTGCTAGCTCCGTCACCGCCAATCACTATATCTATATAATTGTCTTCCATAGCAGGATATAATATTTCTTCAATAAATCTTGGCATTCTGTGAATTTCGTCTATGAATAAGACATCATTTGGTTCAAGAGTAGATAATATAGCTGCCAAATCTCCACTTTTTTCAAGTGATGGTCCACTTGCTGTTTTAATGTTAGTTCCCAATTCATTAGCTATTATATATGCTAATGTAGTTTTACCTAATCCTGGTGGACCATATAATAGGACATGGTCAAGGCTTTCTTCTCTTATTAGTGCTGATTTTATAAATACTCGAAGATTTTCTTTTACTTCTGTTTGTCCTATATATTCGTCTAATGTTTTGGGTCTAATATTTTCTACTTTATCTTCTTCTAATTCGTCTTGGACAAACATTTTATTCATTGTTATCCTCCAAACTTTTAATATAGTTATATACTTCTTGCCAATTATGCGCTCTTGGGCTTTTATTATAATTTCTATTCCAATTAGTATCAAAAATTATAGCTTTTTTACCATTATTAATAACTTTTTCAATTGTGGTATATCTATCATCAATTAAGATATCAACATTATATTCTTCACATATTTTTTCTTTATTTTTGGCATCTGTAATTAGTTTATCAAAATATATATTATTCTTAGTAAGATATTCTTTCGATAAACCATATGGATCATTATAAAATAATGTTTCTCTTGCTGTTATAAAATATATTTCATTACCCTCATCATGTAATTTGTTAATATATTTATCGGCTTCTTTTTGCAATGGCAGATTTAATACGTGTCTTTGATATACTGGTTGCATTTTTTGACAATATTCATCTAAAGATATGCCAAAGTCATCTGTAAGTAATTTGGCATAAGCATTTTTTTTCTCTTTTAACATGGATAACTCTATATTAAATTCTTTTGAAACATCTTCTAACATATAATTCCATGTATCTGTAATAGTATCATCCATGTCAATACCTATTCTCATAAAACCTCCTTACTTGAGAAGCAATTTTAAAGCTTCTTTTATTTGATTTTCTATTGTTAAATTACTATCAATACTTGCTACAACTTTTTTGATATCATTATTTTTATATCCTAAGGCAAGTAGTGCTTCTGTTAATTCTTCATTTATATTGTTGTTTGTAACTGTTTTAGCTAATTTTCCTTTTAAATCTAAAATTATTTGTCTTGCAACTTTGTCTCCTATTTTAGGAAACTTTTTTAAATACAATATGTTTTCTCTATCTATTGCATCCATGATTCCTTCTATAGAACCTGTTGCTAATATAGGTAACGCCATTTTAGGACCTAATCCTTTTACAGAAATTAACTTTAAGAATAGATCTAGTTCTTCTTTACTTTTAAATCCATATAAAGAGAATTCATCTTCTCTAATATGTGTATAAGTATATACTTTGTAAGAATTTTCTATTTGATAATAATATGGATTAGCTACATATATTAAATATCCTATTCCATTTATATCAAGAACTATATAATTACTTTCTATATCTTTTATTATTCCATTTAAATATGCATACATTATTTCATTTCCTTTATATCTTTTGTTTTTAATCCTTTAAGTATATTCATATCCATGGTCTTAATAATATGTGTATCTTTATTTATATTTTTTAGTGTATCATTTATTAATATAGTTAACAATTCTCGATATGATATATTGGCAGTTTCCCACAAGTGATGTGAATAACAAGTTGGTATATTATTAATCTCATCTATATATAGTTTTTTATTATTATTGTCATATAGAAAGTCTATGGTACATAGACCGGTATTATTAAGTAAATTAGTTGTTTTTTTAGCTAAATCTATTATTTCATTTTCTAGTTTCTCACTTATGTTAGCAGGATTAGTTCTAATTATATTACCATTTATATAATTATCTAATTTATATTTATCATTATATTCTCTATATATTAGATTAGTTTCTATTTGTTCTATTGAAGAAGTAAATATTTTATCATTTGTTTTTAAGACAGATATACTTAATTCTTTTAAATCTTCTATTTTTTCTTCAATTAATATTTTTCTGTCATATTTAAAAACTTCTGTGATTATTGTATCTAATTCTTCTAGATTGTTAACAACTTGAATACCTATACTAGAACCTAATGTAGCTGGTTTAATTATTAATGGGTATTTTAATTTATCTACTTTATTAAAAATAGCTTTTTTATCTTTATAATAATCATTATCAAAACACCATACATATTTAATTACTGGTATTTCATTATAATCTAATATTTCTTTAGTAAATACTTTATCTTGACATATTACAGAGGAATATATATTATTTGATACATATGGTATACCTAAGGTTTGTAAATATCCTTGGATAGTTCCGTCTTCCATTCCTGCACCATGTACCATTGGTATAACTAAGTGTATTTCATTATATTCTTTTTTTATTAAACCTGTTGTTTGTAGTACAAATCTTCCTTTTTTATTTATCAGATTTACTTTTTTGGCATACTTTTCTATTAAGTTAAAATTATTGAAACTATCTATATGTCTTAATAGTCCTCCAGCATACCATGTGTAATCTTTTGCTATATATATTGGAATAATTTCGTATTTTTCTTCGTCTAAATTATCCATGGCTTGTATTGCTGTTAATATGGATATTTCATGTTCTAGACTATTTCCTCCGAAAATTACGCCTATTTTTAATTTCATTTTATCACCTTCATTTTAAGTTTACCATAACTAGGAATAAAGGTCAAATATTATAACTATATGTTTACAGTTATAGTTTTTTCTTAATAAAAAAGACTAAATAATTAGTCTTAATGTACATATACAATAGTATTCATACCAGCATTGTTCCAAATAATTTTCATTTTTTCTAATGGTATATTTACACAACCGTGGCTTCCTGAATTTGATGAACCAGCAGCACCATAACCTTTATATTTTATGCCACCATATTTTTGAAAAGTTTCTCTAGTTCCTCTCCAAGATGAATCATGTAATCCGATAGCAGGACTGCTAATAAATCTCATCCAGTAATTAACAAATGTTTCTCCATTTAATAATCTATCTCTTTGAGTATAGAAAATTTTATAATAACCTTTATTGGTGTCATGTGTTCCATATTTTCCAGTTACTATTAATGAATCTAAAAATAAATTTTTATCTTTATATAATCTTAGTACTTGAGAAGTTATATCTACTTCAATAAAGTCATCAGCAACATAATTAGAATGAACATAACCAATAACATTGTTATATGTTATTTTGTACCATTTGGCACCTTTTACAGTTGTTTCGCTAATATATGTAAGAAAAGTTCCTTTCTTTGCTTTAGCTAATATACTAGAACTAGTATTAGGATATTTTCTTATATTTAAACTACTGCAATCTACGATTACTTTTTTAAATTTATAAACATAGTTTAAATTACCAACAGTTTTTTCTCCGACAAGAGTTGAATCGGTAATTCCATATTTTTTTTGGAAACTTCTAATACATGCTCTTGTGTTTGAGTCAAGTCTACCAGTAACATCTAATTCACAATTCATCGTAGCATTTAATGCTTTTTGCATTAATCTAGCATTATCATTACCATCTGCTACTTGTCCATATATATATTTAACATATCTAGAATATGGTGAAGCTGATGGACTATTACTTCCTTTTTCTTCTGTTTCTTCTTCTACTTTTTCATCTATTATTGTAGCGTTTACAGGCATTATAAATGATATTGTTACAAGAAACGCTAAAAATATTTTACTTATTTTATTTTTCATCTTTTTTCTCCTTTTCGAGTTAATACTATGGCAGAATTGTTCACTTTTGTCAATAGTACCCTTATTAAAAGCAATATAATAATGTATTTGTTAATTTTTATAATCTTTTTAGTTTAAATTTTACTTTATAATCATTAATATCATATTCATCTGTTAAATTATTTTCTTTATTAAATTCAATGGCCAAAGTTTCATCTTTAATCATATCTAGATAGTCATTAATTCTATTAGTATATTCATCATTAGCTTCATAATATACTTTTATTCTATCTACAATGTCAAAATTATTACTCTTTCTTATTTGTTGTATTTTAGATATTGTTTCACGTGCTAGACCTTCATTGATTAAATCATTTGTTAACGTTGTATTTAATATAATAAAATTATTATTTTCCATGGCAACATCAAAGCCTTCTTTAGCATTAATTTTTATATCAATTAAATCATTAGTTATAAGTATATCTTCAAAATACATTTCTTCGTTATTTTTAAGCTTGGTAATATCTTCACTAGATAAGTTAGCTAAGAAATTAACAAAATCTTTCATTTTTGATCCAATAACACTACCGGCATTTTTGAAATTAGGTTTAATTGTAAAATTCATATAGTTAGATAAATCATTAGTAAATATAATGTTTTTAACATTAAGTTCTTCTTTAATAAGATCTATAACATCACTTAATAGTTCTTTATTTTTACCATCTAGTATAACGTCTGATATAGGTTGTCTTACTTTTATTTTTGATACTTCTCTAACATTTCTACCAAGACTAATTAAGTCTCTTACTAAGTCCATTTTGACTTCTAAATAATCATATATTTTATCTTCTTCATATTTAGGAAAATCACTTAGATGAACTGATTCTTCATCAGTTAAATTTTGATATATTTCTTCAGAAATAAATGGAATTATTGGGGCTACTAGTTGTGATAAACCAACAAGTACTTGATATGTTGTTTGATATACACCTTTTTTGGAATTATCTAAATCACTAGACCAAAATCTTTTTCTATTTCTTCTTATATACCAATTAGACAAGTCTTCAGAAGTAAAGTCTGTAACTAATCTAACTACTTTATTTAAATCAAATTCTTCATATCCATCTGTTACATTTTTAACAAGTTTATTATATTTGCTTAACATCCATTTATCAATCTTTTCTAAGTCATTATAGTCGACGTTAAAAGTTCTTGGATCAATATTATCAATATTTGCATACATTTGAAAGAAAGTATAAGAATTTTTAAGTGGATTCATAAATTTGGAATGAACTTCTTTTAATCCTTCTTCGTCAAATTTTAGTGGAGTCCATACAGGACTTACATATGGTAAATAAAATCTTACTGTATCAGCACCATATTTTTTCATAATACTAAATGGTTCTACAATATTTCCTTTAGATTTACTCATTTTTTTACCATTTTTATCTAGTAATAAGTCGTTAACCAATACTCTTTTATAAGGTGATGTTCCCATAACAAATGTAGATATTACAAGTAATGTATAAAACCATCCTCTTGTTTGATCAATTCCTTCTGATATAAAATCAGCTGGAAATTGTGTTTCAAATAATTCTTTGTTTTCAAATGGATAGTGATATTGACTAAATGGCATAGATCCTGAATCAAACCAGCAATCTATTACATCTTTTACTCTTGTCATTGTTTTTCCACATTTTGGGCATTTTATATGGATATCGTCCACATAAGGTTTATGTAGATCAATATCTAAATCAATAGTCTCTATAGCTTTATCTTTTAATTCTTGTCTACTTCCTATCATTTCGCTATGTCCACAAGAACAAGTCCAAAGTGGAAGTGGTGTTCCCCAATATCTATTTCTTGATATAGCCCAATCATTTAAGTTTTCTAACCAATTAGCAAATCTTTTTTCTCCAACAAATTCTGGATACCATTGTACTTTTTTGTTGGCTTCAATTATTTTATCTTTTATTTTAGTTATTTCAAGATAATAACTTGGTTTTGAATAATATAATAATGGACTATCACAACGCCAACAGTGAGGATAATTGTGAACCATTTTTTGCTTCTTAAATAATTTATCATTAGTTTTTAAATATTTTATTACTTCAACGTCAGCATCAAAAACTTTCATTCCTTTCCATGGCCCTTCTATATATGTTGCGTCTTCTGCAACAGGATTTGGGAATGGTAAGTCATATTTTTTACCAACATTAGCATCATCTTGACCAAATGCTGGAGCGATATGGACAATACCAGTTCCATCAGACATGGTAACATAGTTATCACAGGTTACATAAAAGGCTTTTTTATCTACTTTTAATTCTGGTATTAATTGTTCATATTCAATATATTCTAGATCTTTACCTAAAAATTCATCGATAATTGTATATTCATCTCCTAGAACACTTTTACATAGGGATTTAGCTAATATGAATTTATATCCTTTTGATTCTACTCTTACATATTTTTCTTTTGGATTAACGCACAAAGCAACATTTGAAATTAAAGTCCAAGGAGTTGTTGTCCAAACTAGAAAGTATTCATCTGAATCTTTTCTTTTAAATGGAACAATTACTGTTTCTACGGTAATTTCTTTATAGCCTTGTGCTACTTCGTGGCTAGCAAGACCAGTACCACATCTAGGACAATATGGTAGTATTTTGTGTCCTTTGTAAAATAGTCCTTCTTGAAAGAATTTTTTAAGTATCCACCATTCTGTTTCGATGTAATTATTATCATAAGTAACATATGGATGTTCTAGATCAATAAATTGACCCATTTTGATAGTTAAATCAGAAAAGGCTTTTTCATTTTTCCAAACTAATTCGCGACACTTTTCATTAAATTCTTTAATTCCATATTTTTCAATATCATTCTTATTAGTAAATCCTAATGATTTTTCAGATTCAAGTTCTACTGGTAAGCCATGGGTATCCCATCCTACTTTTCTTAGTACTTTATAACCTTGCATTGTTTTGTATTTGCAAAAAGAGTCTTTCAAGAACTTAGCAACCATGTGATGTAATCCAGGGAATCCATTTGCAGTTGCTGGTCCATCATAAAATACCCAATAGTCACTTCTATTTTGAATAGATTTATTTAAAATATCATGTTCTTTCCAATAGTTTGCAAAATACTCTTCGTTTTTTTCTACTTCTTCTTTTCTTAATTCTTTAAACATATTTTTTCCTCCATAAAAAAGTCCTTATATATTTTATTATATATAAGGACGATTATAACCGTGGTACCACCTTAATTCACTAACTATAGTGCACTTAATTTATATTTAACGGTATTACCCGATCTATTCTAAATATCAAACAGATACATCCAGAGTGATCTATACTATAAAATCATATGACTTTCCACCAACTAGTCACTCTCTATTAATTCTCTATAGTATCGTCTCTTTCATTTGTTTTTAAAAAACTATTTAAATTATAGTAAATAAAGGTTATCTTGTCAACCCTTTTAGACTAAAATGAGTTATTAGGATTTTTCTATTTAACATCTGTTAGATAATAAGTATCGGATTCGTTGATGTAAGTAAAAGTTAGGTGTGGTAATTTATCTTTGTTATTATTAAATATTTCTTCTACTTTTTCTTTGCTAAAACTATCTACTTCAAGTAAATCTGTAGTATATGTTTCTTCATCATTTATAGTTTTATTATAATAAGATAAATATGTTATATCTATTGTTAACCTATCATCATTTATTTCTTTAGAATTTATGTCATATTTATAATTTATATCTTGAATAGGTCCAAAGTTCGCAGATAATTTGAAATAAGCATTTTGCTTTTGTGAGTAGTCATATCCCCGAGTATAACCTTTTTTAGGATTACCAATAGAACCAAAAAATTTTCTATAACTAGTTAAAACGTCATCATACTTATAACTTCTTATTTTAAGTTCGTTATCTTCACATGAAAATTCTACATTTATTTCTTTATATTTATATTTAAAAATACTATAGTACTTATTCTTAAATTTTATAAGCATCTTCTAGAGAGAATATAACGTTTTCTTCTATCCAATTTTTTCTTGGTTCTACAGCATCACCCATTAATATGCTTACACGTTTTTCTGCTAATGCTGCGTCTGTTATATTAACTTTTATTAGGTTTCTTTTATTTGGATCCATTGTAGTATCACATAATTGGTCAGCATTCATTTCTCCTAATCCTTTATATCTATTTATTTTATAATTACTTTTTCCATTAGTGTATTTTTTTAGTTCTTCATTTGTCCATAAATATTTTTCTTTGCCATTAGCTACAACTCGATATAATGGTGGCATAGCAATAAATAATCGTCCATTTTCTATTAATGGTTTCATGTATCTATAAAAGAATGTTAATAGTAGGCATTGAATATGCGCTCCATCGTCGTCAGCATCGGTCATAATTATTACTTTTCCATAATTGCAATCATTGACATCAAAGTCATTGCCATAACCTGCACCAATGGTGTGTATCAAAGTATTTATTTCTTCATTTTTAAATAAATCTTCTAATTTGGCTTTTTCAGTATTTAAAACTTTACCTCTAAGTGGAAGGATTGCTTGTGTTTTTCTATCTCTTCCTTGCTTTGCAGAGCCACCTGCTGAATCTCCTTCTACGATGAATAGTTCTCTTTCTAATTTGTTTCTACTTTGTGCTGGTGTTAATTTGCCACTTAATAATTTTTCGGTTTTTTTACTATCTTTTCCTTTTCTGGATTCTTCTCTTGCTTTTCTGGCAGCTTCCCTAGCCTCTTTTCCTTTTAATGCTTTTGAAACAATTTTTGTAGCAATAGCTTTATTTTCTTCTAGGAAATAATGTAATTTTTCTGTAGTAATACTTTCTGTTATACTTCTTGCTATTGGAGTACCTAACTTAGATTTGGTCTGTCCTTCAAATTGAAGTAAATCTTCAGGAATTTGTACGGATATTATTGCAGTTAATCCTTCTCTAACGTCAGATCCTTCAAAAGTTTTGTCTTTTCCTTTTACTAAATTATGTTCTTTTACATAATCGTTCATTACTTTTGTTATAGCTGTTTTAAAACCAACTTCATGTGTTCCTCCATCAGATGTTTTAACGTTATTTACAAAGGAGATAATATTCTCAGAATATGTATCAGTATATTGCATGGAAACGGTTACATTAATTCTATCTTTTGTTTGATTAAAACATAGTACATCATGTAATGTTGTTTTTCCTTCATTTAAATATTCACAGAAAGATAATAATCCATTTTCGTAACAATATTTTTCACTTCTTCCATCTATTTCATTAACTACTTCAATAGTTAATCCATTAATAAGAAAAGCACATTCTTGCATTCTTTCACATATTACACTATAGTTAAATTCTGTGTCTGGAAATATTTCTTTATCTGGTTTAAATCTAACTGTTGTACCGGTCTTTGTGGTAGAACCTATTTTTTTTAGAGGAATAGCAACTTTTCCTCCATTTTCAAATCTAATATAATATTCTTCTTTATCTCTTCTTGTTGTTACTTCTAAATAACTACTTAAAGCATTTACGACAGAAGCACCAACACCATGAAGACCACCGGATACTTTGTATCCTCCTTCAGAGAATTTTCCACCAGCGTGAAGTACGGTATATATTACTTCTGGAGTTGACTTTCCTGATTCGTGCATACCTGTAGGAAGTCCTCTTCCTTTATCAGTAACACTTACAGAGTTATCAGTATGCATAACTATTTTAATGTTATCACCAAATCCATTTAGGGCTTCATCTACGCAGTTATCAACGATTTCCCATACTAAATGATGTAATCCTCTTTTATCAGTACTACCTATATACATACCAGGTCTTTTTCTTACGGCTTCTAATCCTTCCAGAATCTTTATTGATTTTTCATTATATGTCATATTTATCACACTTCCTAGGATAATTTTAGCATAAGATTTTATTTTCTTCAAGACAGTTTACATTTAATTTCGTTGATAATACTTACGTTTTATGTTATATTAGAAAAGGATGTGATATAATGACTAAGACAAAGAGTAAAAAAAATATGATTAAGAGAAATAAAATGAATGAAAAACAAGAAAAAGAACAATTGACAATGAAAAAAAATAAAAAAATATTTATTATTACTTTTGTTATATGTATAGGTATTTTAGCTATATTTCTTGTTAAAAAGACATTACAAAATGATACTTTTTATACGATTAAGATAGGTAAACTTATTCTTGAAAATGGTATTGATATGAAAGATCATTTTTCATTTCATAGTAATTTACCATATACTTATCCTCATTGGTTATATGATGTATTTATATACTTGATATATCTAATTGGGGGATATACTGGTATATATATATCTTCAATTGTATTATTTTTAATACTTATATATTTCTTATTCTTTGCTTTATATAAAATAACTAATCATTTATCAATAAGTGCATTTTCAACATTTATTGCTACTTTATCATTATCAGGTTTTGTTACAGCAAGAGCTCAATTAGTTAGTTTTATTTTGTTTGCATTAGAAGTTTATTTTATAGAAATGTTTTTAAAAAATGGTAAGAAAAAATATTTGTTATTTCTTTTGTTAATTTCTTTAGCTATTTGTAATATACATTTAGCAGTATGGCCGTTTTATTTTATAATATTTCTTCCTTATTTTGCAGAATATATTTTATCTTTAATAGTTAATAAAAAGAAAGATAATAAAATTACTTTATTTTTAAAGAAGAGATTTGATTTAGATGTTAATAGTAATATTAAATATTTATTTTTGATAATGTTACTTAGTATTTTTACTGGTCTTATTACTCCACTTAAAGGAACACCATATACTTATATGATTAAAACTATGATGGGAAATAGTCAAAAATACATAGCTGAACATCAAATGATTACTTGGAGTTCTAGTCCTTTTGTTATTATAATGATTTTTGAAGTTTATTTTCTATCATTATTTACGCGTGTTAAAATTAGAGATTTGTTTATGATAACAGGGCTTACTATTATGGCTGTTACTTCTATTAGACATATATCTTTATTAGCTTTGGCAGGTATATTTTGTTTTGCAAGAGTATTTGCTTTATATTTTATTAATAATAATCTTATTATTGATAATACTATTATTAATTTTATGTCTAGAAAAAAATCAGTAATCTGTACGGTGTTGGTGACTATTATGATGGCTGGTGGAATATATTTTATTCAAGGTATTAAAAATCCAGATTATATAGATACGAAGACATATCCTGTTTTGGCTACTGAATATATTAAAGATAATTTAGATTATAAAAATATTAGATTATTTAATGAATATAATTTTGGTAGTTATTTACTTTTGAATGATATTCCTGTATTTATTGATTCTAGAGCGGATTTATATACTAAAGAATTTAGTGGGTTAGATTATGATATATTTGATGACTATAAAAGTATAACTAAAGATTATCAAAAAGTACTTAAATTTTATGATATTAGTCATTTACTTATATATAAACAATATCCTGGAGAAAAGGAATTAAGTACTTTTTATATTATATTAAAGGATAATAGTAATTATAATCTATTATATGAGGATGATAATTTTGCACTGTTTGAAAAGAATAATGACGAAGATATAATCATTACATATAATTAAAAGAAGTAGATTCAATTATGTTCTACTTCTTTTAATTGTGTTACTATGATTGCTTACCAATACGAATTCTAAATCATTAGAGTTTATATTTTCATAAAATCTATAATCTACGGATAAATCTTGTTTTATAATATTTCTAAGATTATTTTGAGAGTAATCTTCAATTTTAATATTCTTTTTTTTCTTTTTCAATGCTATTATATAATCATTTCTAGAAAATAGTGAATATAATTCATTAAATAAGGATAATACTAACTCTCCTTCAACGTTGGATAAATTATATTCTTTAATAGTATTTTTTATTGAAATAAGACATCTTTCATAATCTCTGTTTATATAACTATCTTTCTTATCATTCATAAAGATTAATTTTCTAAAGAATGATGGAGAACCTGCTCCATATTGATAGATATAAATTGGACTACTTGCAAAAAATACTTTATTATCTGTAGGGTTATATAAGCCAAATACTCCTTTATTTTTAGATTTAAATATTTCTTTAATGGCTATAATTTTATCATTTGGAAATATATCTGGTGTTAGAGATAAACCTTTTCTTAAAACATTTTCATATATTCCTATATTAAATGTATGAAAAACATATCCATCTTCAAAGTAGTTTTTAATGATGTTTCTGGTTATTTCTTCTTCATTTTTTTCTTTGTATAGTTTATCTAATATTATGTCTATACCATCTAAGTATACTTTTGTGTGCATTATGTTGGGATAATTGTCATCTAAATTATTTACATAACTAGCAAGTAACATAAAAATTTCGTCATTGATGTTTTTAGTCATAATTATATAATTTAAAACTAAAGATAAGAATAAAGATTGTTTTTTAAAATTAAAACTATATTTATCTAATAATTCATAATAATTACTAATTTCCAACAAATTTTTTATTCCCATTAGTTATCCCTTATAATGGCTTTGCATTTTTCTTTTACTTCATTCATGATTTTCTCAAATTGTTCCATTACTTCTTCTACGGTAAGTGTTCTTTCTGATGAAGTGAATGTTAAAGTATATGCTAATGATTTTTTATCTGACATATCATATACATCAAATAAAGTAATATTAGTTAGTAGTTTTCCACCTTTATTTTTAATTACTTTTATAATACTTTCGTTAGTTATATTTTTATCTACGATAAAAGCAACATCTTTTTTAATACTTGGATATTTACTATATTCTTTATATGTTAATCTAGATACTTTATATTTGCTTAATTTAGTTAAATTTATTTCAAATACATAGATATCATCTTTTATAACATTAGGATGTATTTTACCAATATAACCTATACATTCTCCTTGAAGTATTATTTTAGCACTTTGTCCTGGATGGAATTCTTTTGGTAAATTATCTTTTACTATAGAATATCTTCCTTGATAACCTAAGTAATCTAATAAAGTAAATAATATTCCTTTGATAGTATAGAAATCTATTTCTTTATTATTTAATCCTAAATAATATTTTCCGGTCATTAAACAAGCTAGCTTTTTATCTTCTTTATACTCATTATTTTCTTTATAGAAACATTTACCTATTTCAAAGATTGATATATCTTTATTATTTCTAGCTTTATTATATCTATATATTTGTTCTAGTGAATAAAGTAATGTATAACGAAGGGTTTTTCTATCTTCACTCATTGGCATATCAACGTTTATATGTTGGAAGTCGCCATTTGTATATTTTGTTACAGCGTCTTCTCTTATTAATGCGTAGCTAAGTGTTTCATTTAAGCCAAGTGAAATCATTTTATCACGAATAATTCTTTCTGTTTTGTCATAATGTGCTTCTTTTAGAGGCATGGTTAATGGAATGCTTTCTATTTTGTTCATTCCATATATTCTTCCTACTTCTTCGATTAAATCTACAGAAATATTTATATCAGTTCTTCTTGAAGGTACAATTACTTTTAAAGTTTTATCTTTGTTAATAGTAAAACCTAGTCTAGTGAATATATCTTTTACTTCTTCTAGTGATATATTTATACCTAGAACTTTATTTATTTTTTCTAGACTTATTTCTATTTCTTTATCATAAACATCAATATTTTTATAAGAAACAATTTCTGATAAAATATTTCCTTTAGCATATTTTTCTAATAAATGGCATGCCCTATCCATAGCCATATATGTTCTATTAGGATCTATTCCTTTTTCATATCGATTACTTGCTTCACTTCTTAATACTTTATTAGCTGTTTTTCTTATTGATGTACTATTAAATAAAGCGCTTTCTATAATAATGTTTTTAGTATCTTTTGTAACTTCTGTATCAAATCCACCCATAACGCCAGCAAGTCCTACAGGTTTAGTTCCATCTGTTATGACTATGTCACTATTAGATAATATTCTATCCTGCCCATCTAATGTAGTTAAATGTTCTCCTTCTGTGGCCATTCTTATGGTTATTTTGTTACCTAATTTGTCGGCATCATAAAAGTGGAGAGGTTGTCCAAGTTCTAACATAACATAGTTAGAAATATCTACAACATTATTAATTGGTCTAATACCTGATGCAATTAATCTGTTCTTAATGAATGATGGACTTTCTTCAATAACAACGTTTTCTACTTTTTTTACTAAAAATAATGGACAATTCTCAGTCTTTATTTCTAGATTAAAATCTAATTGTTTGTCTATTTTATTGTAACTTAAATCTACTTCTTTTACTTTTTTATTGTATATGGCACCAACTTCATATGCCATACCTAGAACACTTAATAAGTCTCCCCTATTTGAAGTTAATTCAAAGTCTATTACTTCATCATCTAAACCTAGATACTTAATTGGATTTTCTCCAATAGGAGCATTATTATCTAATTCACAAATTCCTTCTATATCTTCTTCTTTTAAAAACTTGTGGTCTAAACCTAATTCTGCAAGTGAACATAACATACCATTAGAAGTATATCCTCTTATTGTAGATTTTTTTATTGTACCACCTGGTAATGTGGCACCATCTAGAGCAGTAATTACTTTTAAGCCTTCTCTTACATTTGGTGCACCACATATTATATCTAATATTTCACTACCTATATTTACTTTACATAAATGTAAGTGATCACTATCTGGATGATTTTGACACGAGATAACTTCTCCGATAACTAATTTAGTGGCATTAATTAAAGGCATGGCACTATCATATTCATTACCAACATTAGTCATATCATTAGCTATATCAGTTATTGTTAAACTAGGATCTATGTCTACATACTCTTCTAAAAATTTTCTACTTAATTTCATTTTATTCACTATCCTTTCTATCAAATTCACTTAAAAATCTTATATCATTTTGATAAAGTGTTCTAATATCAGGAATAGCATACTTAAACATTGTAAATCTATCAAGTCCAGGACCAAAAGCAAATCCTTGATACTTTTTAGAATCATAACCACACATTTCTAATACGTTTGGATGAACCATTCCTGCTCCTAAAACTTCAATCCAACCTGTTTGTTTGCATAATGGGCATCCTTTTCCTTTACATTTAAAACAAGTGACATCAACCTCAACTGAAGGCTCAGTAAATGGAAAATAACTTGGTCTAAATCTGACTTTAGTAGATTCTCCTAATATTTTTTTAGAAAATTGTTCTAAAGTCCATTTTAAGTTAGCTAGAGAAACATTTTCATCTATTACTAAACCTTCCATTTGCATGAATTGATGTGAATGTGTGGCATCATCATCGCGTCGATATGTCTTCCCTGGACAAATTATTCTTAATGGGCCTTTATCTATGTTAGCTTCCATTGTTCTTACTTGGCCTGTAGAAGTTTGTGTTCTTAATAAATATTTATCTATTTCACCTTCTAAATAGAAAGTATCTTGACTATCTCTTGCTGGATGACCCAAAGGAATATTTAATTTTTGGAAGCATACTTCATCACTTTCTATCTCTGGTCCATCATAAATATCAAATCCCATAGATATAAATAAATCTTCAAGTTCTTCTTTAGTTCTCATTAATGGATGTTTACTACCTGGCTTTATTCTTTCTTCTGGTAAGGTAATATCTATACTTTCACTTTCTAATTTCTTATTTAAATTATACTCGTTAATACGTTCTAACATAGTATTGTATTTATTGTTAAATTCTTCTCTTATTTCATTAATAAGAATACCTATTTCTTTTTTTTCTTCATTTGCTATATCTTTCATAGATTTAGATAATTCTGTAATTTTACCATTTTTACCTAAATATTCTACTTTTAAATTGTTAAGTTCAGTATTATCTTTAATATTTTCAAATATAATACTTAATTCTTTCTTTATTTCATTAATTTTTTCTTTCATATTATTTCCTTTCTATATAAATAAAAAGATGGTAACAAAAGGACGAATTATTAATCCGCGGTACCACCTTCTTTTATAACGTATGTTATACACTTAAAGCTATAACGGGCTTACCCATAATGCTAAAGGGCGAATTCATATACTTACTTATATATAAGTTTACACCAACACTTACTCTCTATAATACTTTTGGTATACTACTAAATCCTTATCATCGCATTAAATTGTCATTAATTCTTTTTCTTTTTCTTTTAATTTTTCTTCAATAATTTTATTATATTCATTAATTAAGTTTTGTACTCTTTCGTTTCCTCTTTTTTCTTCATCTTCTGGCAGTTTAAGATTTTTAATGGCATTATTAGCATCTTGTCTAATATTTCTTAGGGCAATTTTACCTTCTTCTGCCATTTGATGTACTTGTTTAACTAATTCTTTTCTTCTGTCTTCGGTTAAAGCTGGAACTACTAAAAATATTGATTCACCATTATTATTTGGAGTAATTCCTAGGTTTGCTTCAAATATAGATTTTTCAATACCATTTAAAGCGCTTTTATCAAATGGTTTAATAGATAATTGTCTTGCTTCCGGTATTGTTATATTTGCTAATTGTTTTAATGGAGTTGGGACACCATAATATTCAACCATTATTCCATCTAACATATTGGGATTTGCTCTTCCTGCTCTTACATTAGTAAATCTATTTTCAAGTGTTGTAATAGCATTCATCATCTTTTCTTCAGTATTATTAATTATATTTTCCATTTTTCCTCTTTCCTTCAATAAAATCAATATTTAATTTATTTTAACATATTTTTCAAAATTATTCCATATATTTTTTAATAATATTTACTTCTTCTTTATATATATCTATGCCTTGCTCCAGATAAACAGTGTCTGTATTGACTATTTTTACATCACTATCTTTATAACCTAAAAGATATACTACTTCCATTATTTCTTCTAAAGTTGGTCCTTCTATTTCAAGATATGGGGATATTTTCGGCCACTTATCTATGACTATTTCTGTATTTTTATAATCATAAGCAATACGCATTTTTGATTGATGCCTTTTATAGAAATAACCTAGGTCTTCTAAGAATTCTTTACCATATTCAAGACTAGGAATGGGAATTTCCAATTCACTTACATCATCTATTTTATATTCTCCATTTCCATTAACTATTCTTTTAATGGTAATTGCAGTATTATCTCCTGTCTTTCTTAATCTTATCCATTTACTAAATCTGGTATTTACTTTTTTCATTAATTTTATTAATTCTTTTGATTTTAATAAATGTAGATTTTTACCTTTATGAATAAATTCTATAATATCTTTATTTCCTAATATTCTCTTTAATATTTCTAAGTCTTCAGATGAAAAACAAGGTTTTATTTCTGTAATTAATTTTGTTATTTCTCTTGAATCATTATCTTTTAATAATAGATTAATATATTTAGTATACAATACTTCCACTTTAGGTAAGTCATAAGTATAAATATCTTGAATATACTTACCTTTTGTTTTGATACCAAGTTCTTCTAATTTATTTAATATCTTAAATACGTCTATATTTAAAATTTTTATCTCTTTTTCTATGTTGCCTATATAATCCTCACATGAATTTATTATAACATAATTATTAGAAAAGATATACCCATTAGGATGAACTTGTCAACAAAAAGTAAACAACAAAAAGATATTTATT
>UMHA01080046.1_pt1 | contig 101389 bp, 89 predicted proteins | sample 1965401 | NCBI WGS metagenome assembly UMHA01 (sample SAMEA4836085, study PRJEB28245) | human gut metagenome | biome: gut microbiome; material: fecal sample | place: Denmark | collected 2008 | reverse complement strand
ATATTATATAATATAATGTAAAAATACCCATTATTTTATAGATAGGAGAATAAAATGAAACTAATGTTTATATCAGATATTCATGGAATATCAACAAATCTAAAGAAAATAAAGGAAAAGTTTGAGGAACTTAAATGTGATAAATTAGTAGTATTAGGGGACCTATACTATATTGGTCCAAGAAATAAGATGATAGAAGGATATAATATTTCAGAGGTACAAGAGTTTTTGGAATCAATGAAAGATAAATTATTGTGTATGAGGGGAAATTGTGATTCAGAAGTAGACTTAATGGTTTCCAATTTTCCAATTATGAATGATTTAAGCTTCATTATGACAGAAAATCATGATCTATATATTACACATGGACATATATATAATGAGAGTAATTGGATGAAGGAAAATTCTATATTAATTTATGGGCATTTCCATATTCCATTTATAAAAAAGATAGAAACAAATTATTATATAAATCCAGGATCTATTTCTTTACCAAAAGAAGGAAATAAACCAAGTTATTTAATCTACGATGAAAATAAAGTAACCATTTATGATATTGATGATAATATTATAAAAGAAGAAATATTAAATTAAAATCGCAAAATACACGTTCTTTTCACAAAAGACGTGTATTTTATTTTAGAAGGAGATGATAAATTGAAAAATAAATTTAATGAATATGTACGTATATGCCTATTAATTATAGTAATAGCTTTAATAGGGATTAGCTATACAATTTATTATGCATTTTGCCATAATGGAGAAGTGGTATACCGAAGTTACGGAATAGATCAAGTAATTGCTGTCAACCCAAGTTTAAGTTTTTTACAGATCTTAGTAATTGTAATTTTAGGGTTAGCATTAGTAGGAGCGATTCTTTTTCTAGTATATACACATGCCGGTAAAAAAAGTCCAGAAGAATTGTTGAAAAATCAAGAAAAAAGTATCTTTTTTGTAATAGAAACGGTACTTTTTACAATTCTTTTAGCACTAATTATTATTATTCCCACAAACATTTTATTAGAAAAAAATAACACATCGGATAATTATCAAAATAAGGCTCAGGAAAATGGAAATGCTATAAGTTGGAATCGCTATAATTAAATAAGCAAAATCCCTTTCCAAAATAGAAAAAAAAGAATATAATAACAAGTAGAAAGAGAAATTATATATTACTCTTGAAATATCAAGCAATTAGTGGTATAATATAGCCACATTGGAGGGGGAAACGATATGAAAAAACAAATAAAAAAATTTTTAGTAGCAATATTAATTGCTGTTGTTAGTTACTGCACGCTAACAACCACGGTAAATGCCGTTCCACAGGAGATTCAATTAGGAAGTTCACAATCAATTCCTGGATATGTTGCTGGAACATACTTTACAACTAAGACAACAACATCTGGAGATTACATGTATTGCTTAAACATTCATAAATTGACTGCACAGAACTCAACTGCTCATTTAGTTGGTGAGTTAGATGCAGGTGTTGCTTACATCATGATAAATGGTTATCCACATAAGACATTTACAGGAGAAAAATTAAAGGATTACTATATTACCCAAACAGCTTTATGGTGGTATTTAGATGATACAACAGGAAGCTCAAATCTTTCAGCATCATTTAAAACTAATGGTTCTGATCAATATAATTTAAGACCATATATTAAAAACTTAGTAGCAAAAGCAAAAGAAGCAAAAGCTAAAGGATACCAAAAGACAACACTAAGTGCTAGTATTTCGGATAAAGTATTATCCATGACAAGTGACGGAAAAAATTATGTGTCAAATGAAGTTAAGGTATCTTCAACTAATATATCAGAGTATAAAGTATCCATTACTTCAGGTCCAGAAGGAACAAGTATAATTGATAAAACTGGTAAAGCTAAAACAACATTTTCATCAAGTGAAACATTTAGAGTAAAAGTTCCAGTTTCTAAAGTAGATGGAACAAAAGAGACAATTAAAGTAAAAATCAGTGCAACTGGTAAAATTTATAAGGCATATGAATATCAACCAGATGTACAAAGTCAACAAAATGTTACACCTTCAGTAATTACACCGGTAGAAGAAAAGGTAGAAACATCTATTGATTTATCAATTTCTACATCAAAAATAACAATTGTAAAGATTGATAAAGCAACAGGTAACGCTATCGCTGGTGCTAAGTTAGTGTTAAAAGATTCTGAAGGAAACGAAATTACTAGTTGGACATCTACAACATTAGGACATGTAATTAAAAATTTACCTAATGGGACATATACCGTAGAAGAAACAAAAGCTCCAGACGGATATGAATTAAGTGAAGAAGTAGTAAAATTTACAATTGATGATAATAGTAGAGAACAAAAAATTAAATTCTACAACGAGGCAAAAGAACGAGTAGTAAATATCATTAAAGTAGATCAATCAACTGGTGAGCCATTAGCAGGTGCAGTAATTGTAGTAAAAGATGCTGATGGTAAAGAAGTTGCAAGATTTACATCTACTACAGATCCTTATGTACTAACTGGATTAAAAGATGGAACATATACCGTAGAAGAAGTCAGTGCTCCTAGCGGATATCAAAAGAGCAATGAAGTATATAGTTTCACATTAGATGCAGAACATGTATCACACCAAATAACAATTGAAAATGCTCCAATAGTAGAAGTACCAAATACTGGAGTAGCAAGTTCAATATTACTAGTTATTTTAGGTCTTGGAATTATCGGCGGTGGAATTAGATTTGTTCAAAAGAACAGTAAACAAAGAGTATAAGGAAAAAAGAATCTCTCCAAGTGTTGTTGCCATAATAGGGGCCGTCCTAACACTAACTGGGGGATTCTTTGTTTCATATAATTACATACAATCAAAAAGAGTATATGCCTACGATTATATGGCGAATATATTTTATAAATCTAACGAAGACAAAGAAATAGCTAGTCAAATAACAGAAGAAACCGAAGGACAAAGTGAACAACCAGAAGAAAGTGATACTTATACAGATGATTATATTGGATATTTAACAATTCCTAAAATAAATTTAAATAAAGGATTTGTAGATAAACGTTCCAGTGAAAATGACGTAGAAAAAAACATCATGGTAATAGAAGGTTCTACCTATCCAGATGTAGAAAGAGGAAATTTTATTTTAGCAGGACATTCAGGAACTGGATGGAAAGCATTTTTCAACGAACTCTACCGATTGAATGTCGGAGACGAAACATATGTAACATATAAAGGAAAAAAGTATACATATAAAATTACTAATATATATAAACAAAGTAAAACAGGAAAAATAGCAATTTATCGTAATTATAATAAGACAACATTAACACTAGTAACTTGTACCAACAATGATGAAACAACACAGACAGTTTATATTGCAGAACTAGAAAATGTAGAAGCAGAATAAAAGAGTGAAGTAGGGGGGTGAAGATGATGTCTAGATTATCACTAGCGGATAAATTAAAAATTTTAGGAGATGTCACATCATCTTCTGGCCTATTTGTAGTAGCAATTGTGATTCTAGTAGCTTTAGCATTACTAGTAATAACAACCAATACGAAAACAAAAAAAATAAGCAAATTTATTTGTATGGCTATCTACGGTTCCATCACTCTTGTTTCTCTAATCTTTTATAGAGAAGAATTATTTAATATGTTTGATTACATGATGAATAATTTCTTTATTGCTGTATATTTTCCTAATTTAGCAATCTATTTTGCAGCAATTATGGCAACTAACATAATTTTATGGATTAGTATATTTAATAGGAAAATAACTAAGTGGATCAGAGCCATTAATACGATAGTATTTTGTATCATTCATTATCTATTAATTTTAATTATTAATATAATTACAACAAATAAATTAGATATTTTTGAGCAAACTTCTATCTATCAAAATGAAAATGCTCTAGCGTTAATCGAACTATCGAGTACAATTTTTATAGTTTGGATACTATTCTTAATTATTTATAAAATAATTAGAATTTATCAACAGAAAAAAGAAGAAGACTATGAACAATTAGAAAGAAAGAACGACTATGCTAATATAGAAGCACCTATACCAGAACCTATTATCAAACAGGAAACAATCTATAAAAGAAAACTACCAGATAGTATTACCAAAACAGAAGTACCAAGAATTATTCACGGTTCAGTAAAAAGAGAGCCTACAATAAAAGAAAGAGAAAAGAAAGCGACTACAAGTATTGTAGATTTTATGAAAACTTCAGTAGAAAATGATAATAGTTATTTAATGGATATACCAAATTTCGTATCAGATGATAATCCTCAATTCTTAGATATGATGTTAGAAAGTCAAAATAACAAAAAAGAAGAGCCAAGAAAAGTATCAGAGGAACGAAAGACGAAAGATATTCCAAAGAAACAAAAGAAAATTAAGATTACAGAGGGACCATTGATAGTTAGTAAATCAACACTTCCTAAAAAAGTTCTTCCAAAACAAAAACAATCAGTGGATGTTTTTGATAATCTATTAACTTTAGACGATTATAAGAAAGTACTTGCTCTTTTAAAAAGTTATAAAGCACAAGAACAACTTCAAGCAAAAGCAGAACAACGTGCTGAAAACAAGAGAATAAGTATAGATGACTTTCAACAATTAGTTTCAAGAAAATAAGACAGAATCACTAGGACACTAGTGATTTTTCTTTTCTAAAATACCAAAATACGGTATAATGTTGTTGGAAAGTAGGTATAAAATGTTAGAAGGCTTAAATGATAGACAAAAGGAAGCGGTACTTTATAATGAAGGACCTCTATTAATCATTGCTGGAGCAGGAGCAGGAAAGACAAAAACTCTAACGACAAAAATAGCATACTTAATTGAAGAAGGATTTGCCTATCCTTATAATGTTTTAGCAATCACTTTTACAAATAAAGCAGCCAAAGAAATGAAAGACAGATTATATGGGCTAATTGGAGATTTAGCCAAAAAAGTTCAAGTTTCCACGTTTCATAGTTTTGGTTTAAAACTATTAAGAGAAAACTACGAAAAGTTAGGATATGAAGCTAATTTTGTAATTATGGATAGTGACGACTCATTGACAGTCGTAAAAAAAATAGTAAAAGACCTAGGATATGATCCTAAAATCTATAATCCTAGAGCGATTAGAAATAAAATCAGTAGCTGCAAAAATGAAATGATGACACCAGAGATGTATGAAAGATATGCAGTTAGTGATTATGAAAAGGTAATGCATAAAGTCTATGAAAAATACGAAGAGAAATTAAAGAAAAACAACTCAGTAGACTTTGATGACTTATTATTGTTACCAATCAAATTATTTAAAGAAAATCCTAGTGTCTTACAAAAATATCAAGAATTGTATCAATACATTTTAATTGATGAGTATCAAGATACAAACGAAGCACAATATATTTTATCAAAACTAATTAGTGCAAAAAGTAGAAAGATAACTTGTGTTGGAGATGATTCTCAAAGTATTTATAGTTTCCGTGGAGCCAATTATAAAAATATTTTGAATTTTGAAAAAGATTATAAGGATGCAAAAACAATTTTATTAGAAGAAAACTATAGATCAACAAGTACCATCCTAGATGCCGCTAATCAGGTAATAAAAAATAATACACAAAGAAAAGATAAAAATCTTTGGACATCTCGTGGAAAAGGAGAAAAAATTAAATATTATAGAGCATACAATGAGAGAGATGAAGCTCAGTATGTGATAAGAAAAATAAAAGAATTGAGAAATAAAGATGTAGAATATAAAGATATTGCTGTTCTATATAGAACGAATGCACAATCCCGTGTTTTAGAAGAAGAAATGCTAAAAGAAAATATGCCATATCGAGTAATTGGAAGTTTCTACTTCTATTCTAGAAAAGAAATTAAAGACTTAATTGCTTATTTAAGACTAATTCATAATTCAAAAGATAATGTTAGTCTACTTAGAGTTATTAATACTCCAAAAAGAGGAATAGGGCTTAAAACAATAGAAAATTTAACGATGAAAGCCGATGAGGCAGGAACTAGCATTTACGAAGCAATTTCTTCTGGAAAAGAATTAGAATTTAAAAAGACCATAGAACAATTAAAATCATTATCTGAAGAATTAACATTAACAGAATTAATTGATAAAGTGCTAGATGCATCAGGAATGAGACAAGAATTAGAAAGTGAGAAAACATTAGAATCCGAAGTTAGATTAGAAAACTTAGAGGAGTTTAAATCAATTACTAAATCATTTGAAGAAAGAGAAGGACTAGTTTCTCTAGAAGACTTCTTATTAGAAATAAGTTTAATCAGCGATGTAGAAGAATATAAAGATGATCCAAATAGAGTAAGTTTGATGACAGTTCATTCTGTAAAAGGATTAGAATTTAATCATGTTTTTGTTGTAGGAATGGAAGAGGGAATTTTCCCACATATGAACTCATTAATGGAAACAAGTGAACTAGAAGAAGAACGTAGACTTTGTTATGTAGCAATAACACGTGCAAAAGATGATCTTCACTTGATTAATGCCAGACGTAGAACACTATTTGGTAAGGAGCAAATTAACCCAGTAAGTAGATTTATTGGTGAAATAAGTAAAGACTTAATTGAAACAAATGTTAAAGAAGAGGAACTACCACAACAGGAGAAAAAGATTGATACAGAAGTCATGTTTAGAGAAGAAGAAGTAGATTATCAAGTAGGAGACTATGTTTATCATGAAACATTTGGTACTGGAAGAGTAGTAGAAGTAACCAATACCTTGGTTAGTGTTGCATTTAAACATCCACATGGAATTAAAAAATTAATGAAAAACCATAAGAAATTATCTAAAGTGTAGGTGAATGATAAATGGAAGAAAAATTAAGTAATGGTTATCAATTATATGTAAAAAGAGATGTAGAAACTAAAAAAATAGCAGGATTATATATAAGAAATAGAAATGGAGCTACCACTAGAATACAAACACAAGAAAATGAATTAGACTTTATAAGAATATTACCTACCATTGAAGAAAATATCAATGAGGGCTATATGTTAGTATTAGGAAAAGTAGAAAATAAATTTTATGCTTATTTGACAGAAGAAGAGACTGCAGAAACAAGAAAATATGAGACATATAATTCATACTTTTTAAATAGCCTAGTAGATATAGAAGAAAAAGCTAGAAATTTTGTTGAAGTAGAAAAAAATAGAGGAGGAAAACAATGAAAAAAACATTATTAATATTAGCGGCAGGAATGGGAAGCCGTTTTGGAGGATTAAAGCAAATAGAGCCATTTGGGCCTAATGGAGAGTTTATTATAGACTATTCTATTTATGATGCCAAAAAAGCAGGATTTGATAAAGTAGTATTTGTAATTAAAGAAGAAAACTATGATATTTTTAAAGAAACGATTGGAAAAAGAGTAGAACCTCATATAGAAACAGAATATGTATTCCAAAAGAATGATAATTTACCAGAAGAATATAAAACACCATTAAAAGATCGTACGAAACCATTAGGAACAGCCCACGCAATACTTTGTGCAAGAGATAAAATAAATGAACCATTTGCAATCATCAATGCAGACGATTTTTATGGGTATGATGCCTATGAAAAAGCAGCTAAGTTCTTAGAAAATGTACCTACGAATCATTATGGTATGGTAGCATATCGTTTGGGAAATACCTTAACACCAAATGGATCAGCTAAAAGAGGTGTCTGTGAAGTGAATGCTAAAGGGGAATTAATTCAGCTAACAGAAAGTAGTGTAACTCTAGATGGAGATATGGTAGATGTTCACCCACTAGAAGGAAAGGCAGATTTTAGAACTAGCAAAGATACTATTGCTTCTATGAACTTCCTATTATTTACACCAGATTTATTCCAGATATTAGAGGACAGATTCCCAGCATTCTTAGACCAAAACAGTGACAAGCTAGACGCATGCGAGTATCTAATTCCTATCGTTTTAAATGAATTGGTAGAAGAAGGTCAAAAACAAGTAGATGTATTAGAAACTACAGCAGTTTGGTATGGAGTAACATATCAAGAAGATAAAGAATTAGTATCAAGTGCAATCAAAGAATTAGTAGAAACAGGAAAATACCCTAAAAATTTATGGAGTGAGTAAATGAAAGAAAAAACATTATTAATATTAGCAGCCGGAATGGGAAGTCGCTTTGGGGGACTAAAGCAAATCGAACCATTTGGTCCCAACGGAGAGTTTATTATAGACTATTCCATCTATGATGCAAGAAAAGCAGGATTCAATAAAGTGGTTTTTGTAATCAAAGAAGAAAACTATAATATTTTTAAAGAAACAATAGGAAAAAGAATCGAACCATTTATAAAAACAGAATATGCATTTCAAGATAATAGACTAGTGCCAAAAGAGTATCAAGAGCTATTACAAAATAGAGAAAAACCATTAGGAACAGCGCATGCTATACTTTGCGCAAAAGATAAAATACATGGTTCATTTGCTATGATAAATGCAGATGATTTCTATGGAAGAGATGCTTTAGAAAAAGCAAGTTCTTATTTAGATAATATGTCTAATAATCATTATGGAATGATAGCCTATCTAGTAAAAAACACCTTAAGTCCATCAGGTGCTAGCTCTAGAGGAATCTGTTATGAAGAAAATGGTAAATTAACTGAAGTTGTAGAAAGTAAAGTAGAACGAATAGATAATAAAATTATTGCAACTTTACAAGATACGAAAGAAAAAATAGAAGTATCAGAAAACACTCCAGTTTCTATGAATTTATTACTGTTTTCGAATGATTTCTTTAGTATCTTAGAAAAATATTTTTATCTGTTCTTAGAACAAAATAAAAACGATTTATCTAAAGTTGAATATCAAATTCCAACAGCTTTAAGTAAGGCTATGAAATATGAAGGAAAAACAGTAGATTTAATGATTACAACTGCAAAGTGGTACGGTGTAACTTACAAAGAAGACCAAGAAATGGTTAAAAAAGCATTTATTGAAATGACAGAAGAAAAAAAATATCCACAAAACTTGTGGAAAGATTAAATATTTCTATTTAAATAAAAATATGATATAATAATAAAATAACGAAAGTTATTAAAATAATAATTTAAGGAGAAAAAATGAACGAATATAATGAAAATACCCAAGTTTATCCTAAAATGTTTACATGGTTATTTATAGGATTACTAATAACTTTTGCTAGTGGATATGCATTAACATTAAATGAACAGTTAATGATACAAGTATTAGCACTTGGAATTTTACCAATCGCTATTATTGAAATTGTAATAGCATTAGTTTTGGGAATAAGACTTGCGAAAATGCACCCATTAACAATGAAAATTTTATATGTTATATATTCCATACTGACAGGTGTTACATTTTCAGTAATATTTGTTGCTTTTGAGGTTTCATCTTTGATTAGTATCTTTATAATAACAGCAATCATATTTGCCTTGTTAGCATTTTATGGATATACAACAAAAAGAGATTTAACCAAAATTGGAACAATCGCTTTAATTGCTTTACTTGCAATAATTATTGCAGGAATATTAAACATATTTATTTTCAAGAGTACAATGTTTGATACAGCTTTAACAATAATTGGAGTACTAATATTTATTGCTTATATTGCTTATGATGTAAATAAAGTAAAACAATTAATGTTAGCAATTGGAGAAGAAAAAGCTGCAGTATATGGAGCATTCCAATTATACTTAGACTTTATCAACTTATTTATCAGACTATTGGAACTTTTTGGAAAAAGAAGAGATTAGAACCTTAGGGTTCTTTTTTTTGAAAAGGAATGTAAAGAAACAAAAATAAATGCAAAAAAAAATATATTATTTTTATTCTATGCTATAATGAAAATAATTAGTATAGTAGTAAGTGGTGAGTAAATTGAAAAACAGATTAACATACTTTTCTGGCATTGGAGTAATCATTAGTGCAATTCTTATGTTGGTAGCATCATTAGTTTCAGCAATACCAGACGTAGTATCCAATATTGGAACCGTTTTGTTTATTATTAGTACATGTTTAATGCTAGCATCAACTGGTAATAGGGATAATATTAGTATTTTATTTAGTTTTTTAACAGTAATTTGTGTGATTATATTTACAATATTTATAATACTAATAGGATTTAAAGTGGTAAATGTAAGAATGTCCGCTTTCGGTGGAACCAGTATATCAACTTTATTATTTTTATTAACCACATTAGCTATGATTGGAAGTGCAGGCCTTACCATGTTAACTAGTACAGTAAGTGACACAGGAACTATAAGAGTATTAAGAAATACAATTGCAGGTATCGCTGTAGGAGTAGCAATATTATATGTTTTAGCGAATTTCTTAATATTTTTAGCAGTTCCTATAGTAATATTAATGGCAATTGCACAAATAGTAGGTGCTGTTATTATTCTTTTTTTAACAGTACTAGATAAACAGGAATCTATTGAAACGATGAAAGTATTAAGTATTAAATGTAGTGATTTTCAAAGGCAAGCATCATCACTACAGCAAGAACTAGAAAAATATAAACAGCAAGAGCAAACAACAGTAGCACAAATAGAACAATTATCAAAAGTAAATCAAGAATTAAAAACAAATGCCGATTACTATAACCAATTATATGTAGAGGCAAAGCAAGAATCTTTATATAACCAACAACAATTAATGAATATACAGAATAATCAGCCACCTCAACAAGAAATAGTGGAAAATACAGTTCAGACACAAGTAGCACAACCATTGCAGAACTCTCCAATACCTACTATAAAATTAGAAGGAAATAATATCCAAGAGAAACAATAAAGTTTCTTTTTTTTAGTTTATAAAAATGATATACTAATAATGGTGATTAGATATGAAAGAAAGAATGGATGAGTTAATAGAAATAATTAATGAAGCAGATTATAATTATCATACATTAGATAATCCTACAATCACAGATCAAGAGTATGATAAATATTTACGAGAGCTAATAGAAATCGAAGAAAATCATCCTACCTGGGTACGAGAAGATTCTCCAACGCAACATGCAGGAGGAAAGATAATTGAGGGATTTGAAAAAGTTACTCATAAAATTCCCATGATGTCATTAAGCGATGTGTTTTCAGAAAGTGAAGTAATTGCATTTGATGAGAGAATTCAAAAAGAAGGGTTCCATCCAGAATACGTATGTGAATTAAAAATAGATGGTCTTTCTGTTTCTTTATTATATGAAAAAGGAAAACTAGTAAGGGCTGCTACCAGAGGAGATGGGACAATAGGCGAGGATATTACTCATAATGCTAAAACAATTAAGGTAATACCTCTAAAACTAAAAGAGGAAGTAGATATCGAAGTTCGTGGAGAAATTTTCATGAACAAAAAAACATTAGAGAAACTAAATGAAGAAAGAAAAAAGAATGGGCAACCACTCCTTCAAAATTGCCGTAATGCTGCCGCTGGATCAATTCGTCAGTTAGACTCTAAAATTGCAGCACAAAGAAAACTAGACAATTTTATTTACCATTTACCTAATCCTCTAGACTATGGAATTCATACGCATAGTGAAGCTTTAGAGTATATGAAAAAATTAGGGTTTAAAATCAATCCAAATAATAGAGTAGTAAAAAATATTAATGAAGTATTAGAATTCATCGAAGAAAAAGGAAAAGAAAGAGATTCTCTTGCTTACGATATTGATGGAATTGTAATTAAAGTAAACAATATTGATGACCAACAAAGACTAGGTTCTACAGCGAAATATCCAAAATGGGCAACGGCTTATAAGTTTCCTGCAAAAGAAGTTTTAACTAAGTTAACAGATATTATTTTTACAGTAGGAAGAACAGGTCAAATTACACCTAATGCTGTACTAGAACCAGTAATTGTAGCAGGATCTACCATTTCAAGAGCGACACTACATAATGAAGATTATGTAAAAGAAAAAGATTTAAAAATTGGAGATATTGTATCGATTCGTAAAGCAGGAGATGTAATACCAGAAGTAGTAGAAGTAAAAAAAGAAAGACGTACAGGAAAAGAAAAAGACTTTGTTATGATTACAAACTGTCCAATGTGTAATACTCCACTTGTAAAAAAGGAAGGACAGGTAGACTATTATTGTCCAAATAAAAAATGTCCAGCTAGAAACATTGAAAGTCTAATTCACTTTGTATCTCGTGATGCCATGAATATTGACGGACTAGGAGATAGAATTATGGAAGACTTTTATAACTTCCATTTTATTGCAACTATACCAGATATTTATGCTCTAAAAGAACATGAAAAAGACTTAACTAGATTAGAAGGATATGGAGAAAAATCAGTAACAAACTTATTAAATGCTATAGAAGAAAGTAAAAACAATTCCTTAGAAAAATTAATATTCGGATTAGGAATTCCACATGTAGGGGCAAAAACTGCGAAACTACTAGCACAAAAATATAAAACTTTACAAAAACTAATGGAACAAACAGAAGAAGAATTAACAAAAGTTCCGGATATTGGAGGGATTATCGCAAAAAGTGTTGTAGACTATTTTAATGATCCACACCATAAAGCAATCGTTGAAGAATTAATGGACTTAGGAATCAATACAACTTATTTAGGACAAGAAATAGTTGAAAATGAAGAGTTTAGTGGTAAAAGCTTTGTTTTAACGGGCAGTCTAACCATTTTTACAAGAGAAGAAGCCAAAGAAAAGATAGAATCGCTTGGTGGAAAAACAGTAGATTCAGTATCTAAAAAAACCTCTGTTGTAATTGTAGGAGAAAAACCTGGAAGTAAATATGACAAAGCATTAAAATTAGGAATTCCGATCTGGACGGAAGAAGAGTTCAAAGATAAATTACAGTAGCACAAAGCTACTGTTTTTCTTTACAAAATAACATATTTATAGTATAATATGCCTTATCAAAAGGGGATGAAAGAATGAACAAGATTGATGAATATCTGAATTGCTATAAAGATTTAGAGTTCTATCGTCAAATATATGAGACATCTTCCCTAAAGCAACAATTTAATCTTGCTCAAGACTGCGAGTCAAAATTAATTAGTGAAATTGCAGACAGAAAAGACAAAAATTTATATTTAGCAATCTATTATTATCTGGTATGGAATGGATACTTTTCTGCTGATAAAACTTTTATAGCAACCTCTAATGATTCTATAGAATTAAAAACAGATTTAGGAATTGGTATTTCTTGTGGTAATGGTTGTTGCAGAAATTTTGCACCTCATTTTAAAACAATATTAAGTTTATTAGATGAAAATCAAGATTTAATATTAGTAGGAACAAAATATCACTACCCAAATAACCCAATACCCAAAACAAGAAAAATAAAAACTAAAGTAAAAAAAAGTAGTATGGAAACTAAAAGAGAATTTAGAGATTGGAAGTTTCCAAACCATATAGAATTATTAGATGTCAGTAATCCAGAAAATATAATGTTATTTGATCCATTTAATTTGAATATACAGGAATTAATAAATAAAAGAGAAAGGATATCAAGAAGAAAAATGATAGATTTTGGTATTCCACTTTTTTTAGACTTTGACATCAGTGATGATTTTAGAAGAGAGTTATTAGAAATTGCTAGACCGTTAGAAAGACAAGTTTCTAAAAAATTATTAAGCGAAATGCCGCTAGAAAAAAGGATACAATTACGTGCTGAAGCAATAGAACTTTGTGAACAAAAGAAATCGTTAGTAGAAGCATATCATCGAGATATGAATCCAACTTATCAATATATAAAAAGGGAGACTAGAAACTTTCAAAGTAAGGGATTTTAAGGAGGAATAAAAATGAGAAAAAAGAAAAATGAGTTGAAAACAGAAGAAAATAATTATGTGGATTATAATCATTATGGGATGAATGATTTAGATATGGAAATAATTGAGGAAAAAGAACCAATATCTAAAGTAATTAGTAACATCATTTTTATTATTATCATTGCCTTAGGAATTGTCATTGCAATCGACGTTATTTGTGTAACAAAATATGATAAAGGACCATATTTTGCTATACGTACAAAAACATATGATGATGGTGGAACAGAGGAATTTTATGGACTAGGATATAAGGTTATAAAATATCATCAGGAACAAGGAAGACGAGATACAAAACTAGGTTTCTGGACGATGCCATATTCAGTAGAACCAACAGAAATATCTGCTTTAGATTTAGCAATAGAATTTAGAAACGATCCTGAAAAAACAGCTAATAAATATGCAGGACAATTTATGAGAGTAACAGGAAGAATTTATAAGATAAAAGATAATGAACTTATTTTGCGTTATAAAGATCCAGATGATGCTTATACTTTAAAAATAAAATGTCCAATGGCAGAAAAGACAGATCTTAGCGACCTAAAAGAAGATATGGAAATTACAGTATTAGGTACAATTGACAACTTTACTCTTGCTACAGAAAAAACATCAAACAGCGCTAATATGAGTAATTGTTTTACAGAATAAGAAAGGGTAAATATGAGTAACAAAAAAATATTACAAATAACACTAAAAGATTTAGGTATAAAAAAAAGAACAAGAAAAAGATTAAGTCTTTATAATATAGAAACATTAGAAGATTTACTACAAATAGATTATGAGGATTTAACTAAGATTAGGCAATTAGGCATTGGCGGATTAAAAGAAATCAAAGGAGCGCTACATAATGCTGGATATAAAATAAAGAATGAGGATAAATCTCAAGAAGTCCAAAAAGAAAAATTAAAACAAGAAGGAAAAGTCCTATTAGAAGAGTTAGGATTTTCTCCGCAAGCCTATTCTTTATTATATAGAGAAGGCATTTTTACATTGCAGCAACTAAATAATCGTTGGAGAGAAGTACCGATAATAAAAGGTTATGGACCAAATAGACAACGACAGTTGTTAGATCAATTAGCAATTTTAGGAGTAGGAATAACCGGAGAGGGATTGTTAATTCCAAAAGAAGTAGAACAACAAGCAATTGAACAAGAAAAGCTAAATAAATCAGCAAAAGAAGAGCAAAAACAAAGTGAAGACATAAAAAGAAGAAATATATTGATAGAAATGCAGCAATCTTTATTAAAAGAAAAACAAGCCTTAAGAATCCGTGAACAAGAAATTGATAATGAACTAGCTAAAATAAGAGGTGAGTTGCTTGGAGCCAGAAAAAACAAATAAAATAATAAAAGAAGAAATTTCAGCTCTAGAAAAACAAATAGAAAAATTAAAAAAAGAAAACAGAGAAACAAAAATAAGAATAGAAAGAAAAAGCCTAGAACTTCAAAAATATTGGTTAAAAGTGTTAGGATTTTAGAGGAGTAAAATATGAAAAATTGTAATATAGGTAGAGGAATAGCAGTTCTTTTAACATCTACAGTATTATTAGGTGGATGTTCAAGTACGGAACAAGCGATAGAAGAAAAACGTGTACCTATTGATAACTGTAGACACGTAATTGTAAATTTTGGTAATCAAAAGATTATTTTTAAAGAATGCGAAGGACAAGACGATTTTAATGTAAATATTTATATAGGTGATAATGTAAGATTTACAGTGGATGATGAAACAGGAAGTGTCCTAGCTGGTAGATCAGGTGATTATACAAGTTATAGTACAAACCATCAATTAACAAATGAAATGGAACAAAAATTAGTTGAAGAGGGTGCTCAAGTTTATAAAATAACTAAAATAACGGGAGCAATATACTAATAAAGATAAAAAATAATAAACAGAAAAGTAGAACTTATACATATAAGATATTTTAAGAAATATTTTATATGTTTTTTGTTTATAAGAAAAAGTGTGATATAATAACTAAAGTTAAAGGAGGAATTCCAGTGAAAGAGAAGTTGACAAAAGAAGAAGTATTACATGTTGCTCATCTAGCAAGAATTAAAGTGGATGAAGAAGAAATAGAAAAATATCAAATAGAGTTAAAACAACTTTTAAATGATGTAGATAAAATTAAAGAAGTAGATGGCTATGATAATGAAAGAATGATTGCACCCTGGGCCAAAGATACAATAACAAGAGAAGATAAGCCTGGAGAAATGCTAAATCCTAAAGAAGTATTAAAAAATGCTCCAAAACACAGTGGAAATTATATTGAAGTACCAATTGTAATTAGTGAGAGCGAGGGGGCCTAGTATGAAATATTTAGATAAGACAATCGAAGAAATTCACAATGCCTTAAAGAAAAAAGACATAAAGCCAATTGATTTAGTAGAAGAGGCATTTGAAAGAATTGAAAAAAATAAAGAATTAAATGCTTATATTACTTTAAACAAAGAAGAGGCAATAAAAAGAGCAAAAGAATTAGAAGAAAAAGAAGTAGGGGACAATTTATTATTTGGATTACCTATTGCTGTAAAAGATAATATTGTAACTAAAGATTTAAAAACAACGTGTGCATCGCACATATTAGAAAACTTTATTCCTATCTATAATGCAACAGTAGTAGAAAAAATAAATGCTAATGACATGATCATTATTGGAAAAACAAATATGGATGAATTTGCCATGGGATCAAGTAGTAGAACTAGCTATTTTGGAGCTCCTAAAAATCCATGGAACAAAGAAAAAATATCAGGTGGATCATCAGGAGGAAGTGCAACAACGATAGCGGCAAGAGATGTATTGTTTGCTTTAGGTACAGATACAGGAGGTTCTATTCGTCAGCCAGCAAGTTATACAGGAATTGTCGGAATGAAACCAACTTATGGTAGAGTATCTCGTTATGGACTAGTAGCTTTTGCATCAAGTCTAGATCAAATTGGGCCAATGACTAAAAATGTTTATGAAAATGCTCTATTATTAAATGTAATTGCAGGACCTGATGATAAAGATTTAACTTCTGCAAATAAAGAACAAGAAGATTTCACCAGACTAATAGGAAAAGATATTAAAGGAATGAAAATAGCTCTTCCTAATTATTTTATGAGTGATATCGTAACAGAAGAAATAAGAAACGAAGTCGAAAAAACAAAAAAACTGTTAGAAGAAAATGGCGCAACAGTAGACTATGTAGATATGAAATACTTAGATAAAGCTGTTACACTTTATCAAATTATTGCCATGGGAGAAGCATCTTCTAACTTAGCTAGATTTGACGGAATACGGTATGGATATAGTACAGAAAATCCAAAAGATATTGAGGATTTATATTTGGAAACAAGAAAAAATGGATTTGGAAAAGAAGTTAAAAGAAGAATTATGGTAGGTTCTTACTTACTAAGCGGAGAAAACGCAAAGATTTATTATAATAAAGCATTATCTATTAGAGATGATATGAAAAAAGAATTTGATAGAGTTTTTAAAGATTATGATTTAATTATTGGGCCAACGACAACAACAACAGCTTATGACCTAACAGATCCGATGGATGATCCATCAAAAAGTTTTATGGATGATGTTTTAGTAATACCAGTAAATATGGCTGGGTTACCAGGATTATCTTTACCAATTGGATTTGGAAAAGGAAATATGCCAATAGGGCTACATATTATTGGAAATAGTTTTGCAGAGGCAACTATCTATCAATTAGCAAGTTTCTTAGAGAAAAAATTAAACTTAGAGTTAAATCCAAGAAAGGATGATGGAAATGTCTAATTATATACCAACTATAGGTGTAGAAGTACACTGCGAGTTAAAAACAAATACTAAGATATTTTCAAATAGTATCAATGGTTATGGACAAATGGCAAATTCGTTAACTAATGTAGTGGATTTAGGATATCCAGGAACACTTCCAACTCTAAATAAAGAAGTTCTAAATCTAGCCATTAAAGCTGCACTAATCTTAAACTGCAAGATTCGTCCAAAAATGCATTTTGATAGAAAAAACTATTTTTATCCAGATAATCCAAAAAACTATCAGATTACTCAAGCGGAGACTCCAATTGGATATGATGGTTATGTAGAAATAGAAGTAAATGGTAAAAAGAAAAAAATTGAAATCGAAGAAATGCATATTGAAGAGGACACTTGTAAAAGTACTCATAGAGGAACAAAAACACTATTAGACTTTAACCGTGCTGGTGTTCCATTGATTGAAATTGTAACAAAACCATGTATGGAAAGTGGAGAAGAAGCAAAGTTATACTTAGAAAAGTTAAAAGAGTTACTATTCTATAGTGATGTTTCAGATTGTAAGATGGAGGAAGGCTCTATGAGAGCAGATGCAAACGTATCCATCAGAAGAAAAGAATCAGACCCATTCGGCACAAAAGCAGAAATAAAAAATATTGGTTCTATTTCAAATGTTAAGCTAAGTATTGAAAAAGAAATAGAACGTCAAGCAGAACTTTATGATAAGGGAGAAACTTTTCTACCACAGACAAGACGTTTTGATGATAAATTAAATGATACAGTATTAATGCGTGTCAAAGAAACGGGAAATGATTATCGTTATTTTCCAGAGCCAGACATTCCATATGTTTATGTAACAGAAGAACAAATTCAAGAGGTAAGAAAAACAATTCCAATGTTACCAGATGAAAGAAGAGAAAAATATCAAACTCTTGGTATTAGTGAAGTAAATGCAAAAAAACTAGTACAGAATAGATCTTTAAGTGATTACTTAAATGAACTATTAGAAGAAAAAATAGATTTCAAAACAGCATCTAATTTATTATTAGGAGATATTTCTGCATATTTAAATAAAAATGAAACAGAAATTACAAAAACTTATCTTACAACAGAAAAGTTTATTGAGTTAACTAATAATATAAGCGATGGAACATTAACTAGTAAAAATCTAAAAGAAATACTAGATACCATCATGGAAAGTGATAAAACAATAAAAGAGATTATTAAAGAGGCAGGAATAAAAAATATTACAGATGATTCAGCAATCAAAGAAATGATTAGTAAAGTAATCAGCGAAAACCCAGATAGTGTGGCAGATTATAAAGCAGGAAAAGACCGTGCTATAAAGTATTTGATGGGACAAGTAATGAAAGAAAGTAAAGGTACACTAAACCCTAAAATGGCTATGGACATTTTAATAGAAGAGTTAAACAAGTAATTGAAAAAGCAATATACATAGTGTATAATTAAAATACTAGGATGTGATGATAAATGAGTTTTATAAGAAAAAATAAATTTGTAATTATAGCAATAGGAGTATTTTTAATATTAGTAGTTCTAGTCTTCCAAATAGCAACTATGTTTTTTCCAGAGGAAGGAACAGCATTATATGGAGATCGTCTAGATGGAATTGAAGAAGTAGAACTTTCCAATAGTAAATTAACAAAAATTGAATCAAATTTAAAATCAGATGGAGCAGTAAAAGAAGCAGATGTAAGTGTTGCTGGCAAGATCGTAGAAGTAATTATTACAGTGCAGGATGACACTTCTGTAGATACAGCAAAAGCATTAAATACGAAAGTATTAGATTCATTAAGTAATAAAGAGAAAAAATTTTACGATATTCAAATCTTTGTAAAAAAGGATAGCGAAGCAACTGATTTTCCTATTATCGGTTATAAGCACCACGCAAAGGATACATTCTCATGGACCAAAGATAGGGGCGCAGAATAATGAAAAAGAAACTAATTATAATTATTCCTATTATAATAGCGGTAGTCACATTTGTCTTTGTTTACCGTTATTACAATAAGGAAGATGAGACAACAACCCTAACGGTACGAGAAAAACAATGGGTGCAAGAACATGCTGATCAAACTTATGACTTCGAAGTAGTAAACAATTATCCTTTATATGGAACAAACGGAAGTGGAGTTATCTTCAGCTTCCTAGATGATTTTGAAGAAAATATTGGATTAGAATTCAATAGAATTCCATATCTAAAAGAATCTAAAACTTCAATTGACGGTTTTAGAATTAGAATATTAAATAATAATACTAAATTAACAGATAACGATTTACCATTATTTAATGATAATTATGTTGCTGTTGGAAAAACATATCAAAGAATCAATAATATCAAAGACTTTAAAAATGTCACTTTTGGTGTATTTAAAGATGATTCTAGTGATATTAGTTATTATTTAAAAAGTGGAACCAATTTATCTTTTAAGACTTATGATGAAATTGAAGATATATATAAAGCATTAGATAATGATGAAGTTGATATGGTAATCGTACCAAATATTATGTATTTAAATTACACCATTGATAATGATAAATATTCAATTAATTATTTCTTTACAGAAATGCAAAAACAAATTGTATTAACATTAAGTAAAGATAATGAAGAATTAAATAAGATTGTTACAAAATACTATAACAAATGGAGACAGACAAAGTATGTCCAAGAATATAATGATGCATATTTAGATTATTATTTAGAAGAAAATAATTTAAATGCCAAAACAAAAGCAGAATTAATTTCTAAAAACTATACATATGGATATGTCGAAAATCCTCCATATGAACAATTAGTAAATGGAAAAGTAGCAGGAATTGCTGGTGAATATGTAGATAGAGTAGCAAGACTTTCAGGAATTAACTTTAAATATAAAAAGTATGATACGGTAGAAGATTTAGAAAAAGCTATCGATAAAGGGGAAATAGATTTATATTTTGATTATTATAATTACAACAATAATAAATATAAATCAACCCTATCAACATTTATTGAACAATATGTAGTATTAGGAAAAGAAGAAGATAATCATATCGTAACTTCTTTTGAAAGTATGAAAGATGAACCTCTAGCGATGCTAGGAAATGATTCTTTATATAATTATTTTTCAAATAATGCTAGAGCAAAAATCAAAACCTACGATAATATTGATGATTTAGTAAAAGAAAGTGGTAACCGCTTAATTGTTGTGGACCGAGAAATCTATACTCATTATCAAACTACAAAATTTAAAAAATTAAAATTATTGTATAATGATACAATGATGAATGATTATAAATTTATGGTAAAGAATAATAATGAAGCATTCTATGATTTATTTAACTATATCATTAATACAAACTCTTACTATAATTACAGAAATAGTGGTATTACTAATTTACATGCGTCTATATTAGAAAACTCTACTTTAGAGCAAGTATATACAATAGTTTTAACCATTATCTTTGTACCATTAATTATTCTATTAGCTGTTTATTTAATTATAAAGAAGAAAAAACAGATTAAGAAAGTAAAAGCAAGTGATAGACACAAATATACTGATATGCTTACTTCTTTAAAAAATAGAAATTATCTAAATGCTAAAATGCCTGAATGGGAAGAATCCAAAGTATTCCCACAAGCAATAGTAATGGTAGATTTAAATAATGTTAAATACATTAATGATAATTATGGCCATGAAGAAGGAGATGACCTAATTATCAAAGCTGCTGGTGTCTTAGTAAATACACAATTAGAGAATAGTGAAATTATACGTACAGATGGTAACGAGTTTTTGATTTACCTAGTTGGTTATAGTGAAAGACAAGTTTCTACTTATGTAAAAAAACTAGGAAAAGAAATGAAAAATTTACCTCATGAATTTGGTGCTGCTATCGGTTACAGTATGATTACTGATGAAATTAAAACATTAGATGATGCTATCAATGAAGCAACATTAGAAATGATAACAGCAAAAGAAGAAATGAAGTAAAAGGGATGAAGAAATATGGAGCAAGTAACAGGATTTTTCAAAAAAGTAATTTCAATTATTACAAAACCTGAAATGAGAGTACTTCCTGGACAACTTGCTTTTTTCTTTGTACTCTCAATTATTCCTTTAGTTGCATTAATAGGTGCAATTGCTTCCAGGTTTTCAATACCAATGGAAGCATTAGATGAATATTTATTATCGGCTTTGCCAGGATCTGTAGCGGAGCTATTTACAAATGCAGTAACAAGAGATAGTATTAACTTCAATATTGTAGTATTTTTCTTTTCTGCTTTCCTTCTAGCTTCTAACGGAACACATTCAATGATTATAACTTCCAATGAAATATATAAAATAAAATCAGATAATATATTAAAAAGAAGACTAAAAGCAATAGGCATGACTTCAATTTTACTTGGAATATTTCTATTCTTGATACTCGTTCCAGTTTGCGGAGACAATATTTTTGAAATCATAAAAGAGACATCAAATAATGAAGGATTTATCAATTTTATTTATCGAGTATATCAAATTATAAAGTATCCAATTTCAATATTAGTTGTATACTTTAATATCAAATTATTATATGTATTAGCTCCTGATAAAAAGATAAGAAGTAAAACAACAACAAAAGGAGCACTATTTACAACAATTAGTTGGATTTTAGCAACAGAGATATATACCTTCTATATAGGAACCTTCTCTAGCTATGACGTATTTTATGGAAGTATTTCTAATATTGTAATTTTACTATTATGGATTTATATTTTATCGTATATATTTGTCGTAGGAATGGCAATCAATGCAGGAAATACAAAAGAAGAAGATATTGAAAGAACAGGAATGTTATTGACAAAGAAATAACATTCTTTTTCTATGAAAGATAATCCAAAGAATTGAAAAAGTATAATAATAATGCTATAATGTAATAAGCAAAGTTCGAGACGAAGATGTAAAAAGCGAGGTTGAACAATGAAGAATTTAAAGAATAGTTGGAATAGACTAATAAAGTCGTTACAAAAGAATTTAAAACGAGTAAAAGAAGAACATTTAATTAGAGAATATATAAAGAACAATATTTTATTCTTAACTTTCGTAATTACTTGTGTTATTAACTCAACAATGCTAAGATTTTTCTGTATTAATTCTACAGAAAACTATTTAGCAATTGCACCAATATTAGCGGATTTATCCATTGTAACAATCGTTGGTGGACTTGGATATTTATTAAAGCCAAAGAATCGATTTGGATACTATTTAGGGTTTAGTATTTTCTTTTCCGCAATATGTTTAATTAATTCAATATATTATACATACTATACATCTTTTGCTTCAGTTTCTATGCTATCTTTAACACAGTATGTAGGAGATGTAGGAGATGCTGTAGTAGAACAAGTAATTAATTTTAAGGACTTTTTATACATCTTAGGACCAGTAATATTAGTACTTGTAAATACTAGATTAAAAAAGAAAAATTACTATAAAAAAGTGGAAATAAAATCAGATAGAAAGAAAAGAACTATTAAAACTGTAGCAGTTGGAGCTGTAATTGCTATTATATTTATTTTAACACTAACTCCAACAGACATGTCTAGACTAGTAAAACAATGGAATCGTGAATACATTGTTATGAAATATGGTATTTATATTTATCAAGCAAATGATGTAGTAGCATCAATTCAACCAAAAATAAATTCATTATTTGGTTATGATCAAGCAAAAAAATTGTTTAAAGATTACTTTAAGGATAAAGAAGAACATCAGGATAACAAATATACCAATATTTTTGAAGGAAAAAATGTTATTGTAATTCATGGAGAAAGTTTGCAAACCAATTTAATGAGTCTATCATTTAATGGTGAAGAAGTAACGCCAAATTTAAATAAATTGGCAGAAGAGGGAATGTTCTTTTCGAATTTTTATTCTCCAGTAAGTGTTGGAACAAGTAGTGATGCAGAATTGATGTTTAACACTTCACTTTTGCCAACGAAGAGTGGAACGGCTTTTGTGTCTTATTCGAATAGAACTTATAATGCCACTCCAAAATTATTAGGAGAAAAGGGATATTATACATTCAGTATGCATGGAAATAATGCCGACTTTTGGAATAGAAGAAATATGCATAAAAGTTTAGGATATGACCGTTTCTATAGTAAAACAGACTATAATGTAACAGAAGAAAATACAGTTGGACTTGGAATCAATGATTATGCATTTTTCGATCAATCTGTAGATAAATTGAAAAAAATTGCTAAAAAACATGATAAATGGTATGGTATGATGATGATGCTATCAAATCATACTCCATTTTCAGAGGTAGATAAATATGGAGATTTTCCAGTAGACATCAAGGAAACAGTAACTAATGAAGATGGAACAACAGAAGAAGTTACTTATCCATATATGGAAGGAACAAAACTAGGAAATTACTTTAAATCTGCTCATTATGCCGATGGAGCTATTGGAGAATTAATAGAGAGATTAGATGAGGAAGGATTACTAGAAAATACCATAGTCGTTATTTATGGAGACCATGATGCTAGACTTCCAAGAGCAGACTATAATAGATTATATAACTATGATAAGGAAACAGATTCCATACTGGATAAAGATGATCCTAATTATAAAGAATATGATTCTTACCAATATGAATTAGGTAGAAAGGTTCCTTTAATTATTTGGAGCAAAGATATGAAAGGAACTGATTTAAATAAAGAATACACAAATGTAATGAGTATGTATGATGTAGAGCCAACCCTTGGTAATATGTTGGGTTATTCTAATGAATACGCCTTAGGACATGATATTTTTGATATTAAAGATCAAAATATTGTAGTATTCCCTAATGGAAATTGGCTAACAAATGATGTTTACTACAATAGTCAAAAAGAAGAATATTTATCATTAACAGATAAACCAGTAACAGAAGAAGAAATTAAAAAGAATAACGAATATGCAAGTAGTCTACTAGATGTTTCTAATGATATAATAATATTTGACTTGTTAAAGAAAGATCAAACAGATGAAAATAAGGTAATAGAAGCACAAGAGAAAGGGGCCTAGTCTATGAAACTAAAGAAAAAACCAAAAAGAATCCTAATTACCATCCTAGTTTTGGCTGCTATAGCGGCAATCGCTTTTGTCGGATATAACGTATTTTTTGGTAAACAAGAAGTAAAAGAAGCAAAAGTATTAAAAACAATAAAAGAATACGGGTATACATTAAAAGACAATAAAACAAAAAGATATCAAGAAATGTTTGGAGAATTAGATAAAATATTAAAGAAAGACCCAGTAGATGAAGAAGAATATGTAAAAAAAATAACAGAGATGTTTATTTATGACTTTTATAGCTTAAATGATAAAAGTACAAAAACAGATGTAGGGGGAACAGACTTTATCTATGGTAATATTCTAGAAAACTTTTTAAGTAATGCAGAAGATACCTATTATAAATATGTAGAAAGTAATATGTATAATGACAGAAAGCAAGAATTGCCTGTAGTAGACGAAATAAAAATTGATAGTGTAGAACAAACAGAGTTTGCTTATGGCGAAGAGACGGATGAAGAGGCCTATGAAGTAACAGTATCATGGACTTATACTAATAAAGAGTTTAATGACTATCAAAAAGAAGCAACATTAATCTTTATTCACGATGGTATAAAACTTTCTCTAGTAGAGCTAAAATAGAAGCATTGCTTCTATTTTCTTTTTGCTTTATAATAAAGGTAGCGATGAAAATCGCTATAGAAAGGATAGAATAAAATGATTTTAATTGAATATCCCAAATGCTCAACTTGTAAAAAAGCAAAGAAATATTTAGAAGATAATTCTATAAAATATATAGATAGAAATATAATAATGGAGACACCAACAAAAGAAGAGCTAAAAGAGTGGATAGAAAGATTCTCTTTTCCACTAGATAGACTATATAATACTAGTGGAATGAAGTATAGAGAATTAAACTTAAAAGAAAAAAGAAAAACAATGACTCTAGAGGAACAATTAGAGTTATTATCATCCGATGGGATGTTACTAAAAAGACCAATCCTAATAACAGAAAATAAAATGGTAACAGGATTTAGAGAATTAGAATGGAATAAAGTAATTGAGGAGGAAAGAAAATGAAAGAATTAGTATTAAAAAGATGTAAAAAATGTGGAGCACTAGTAAAAGTGTTAGAGGAAGGTGCTGGAAAATATATTTGTTGTGGAGAAGAAATGGAAATATTAAAAGCAAATAGTACAGATGCAGCATTTGAAAAACATGTGCCAACATATGAAAAAGAAGGAGAAAATATTCATATAAAAGTAAACCATGTAATGGAAGAAGAGCACTATATTGAATGGATTTTAGTAAAAATGGAAAAAGAAAATAGAGAAGTATTACTACAGCCAGGAGATACACCAGAAATGATAGTACCATATGAAAAAGGAGCTTTAATCTATGCTTACTGCAATAAGCATGGTTTGTGGAAAACGGAGGTAGAATAATGAGTTTAGAAGCCTTAAACAACCTTAGCTATGGAATGTATATTGTCACTACAAAACAAAACAATAAAAATGTAGGTTGTTTCATTAATACAGCAATGCAAATTACTTCAAAAAATCCTATCATAGCAATTAGCTTAAATAAAGAAAATTATACAAATCAAGTACTAAAAGAAACAAGAAAGTGTGCGATATCTGTATTAACAGAAAAAGCAAGTCAAGAATTAATATCTAAATTTGGATTTTTTTCATCAAGAGAAATTAATAAGTTTGAAGATAGAAATTTTCAATATGTAGAAGAACTACCAGTAATTTTAGAAGATACATGTAGTTATATCATAGGAGAAGTAATAAGAGTAATAGATGTAGAAACTCACGATATATTTTTAATTCGTGTATTACAAGCAGAAAATGTATTAGATGATACACCAATGACATATAGATTTTACCATGAAAATTTAAAGGGAAAGGCTCCAAAGAAAGCACCAACTTATCAAGAAGAAAAAGTAGAAAATAAGGGTAATAAATACCAATGTGCTATCTGCGGATATATTTATGATGACAGTAAAGAAGATATTAAGTTCGAAGATTTACCGGATGATTGGACCTGTCCAATGTGTGGAGTAGGAAAAGATAAGTTTATAAAATTATAATAGAGCCAAGTGTTCTATTTTTTTTTACAAAAAAACAAGCTCAACAGAGCTTGCAAAATATTATTCCGAAGGAACTGCAGTATCATTTCCCTCACCAGCATCAGGAGGTGAAGGAGGATCTTTTGGAACACAAACACCATTTTGAAGAATTTCGTTTTCACCACAAGTAATAGGAGGTTTCTCTTCTACGTCATCATCCGCCGGTTCTTTAATTTCCTCTTGTTCCTCTTCTTCCTCTTCTTCGTCACTTACGGTATTACTACCACCAAGTGTTAATGTCACACTTCCACGGATTTTGTCGATTCTTTTGCCAGCAGGATACTCCTGATCGATAACATAACCGTTACCACCAACAAAAGTAACACTGATACCTAAACGACTAGCAGTAGCTCTAGCTTGTGCCTCACTATCACCAGTAAAATCAGGAAGTAGAGTATAAGCACTACCAGACTTATAAGGACCATATCCAATAACTTCTTTTTCATATGGTTCATTGATAGAGAAACTAAATTCTTTAATTACTTTATGTTCTACCAAACCAAGATTTTCTTTCATTGCTCTAACAACATCTTTTTTACTTTGTTCATTAGGTACATAATTATATAAAATCATTCTCATACGTTCATCATAAATCATTTGACCTTGACCTTGTAAATATAATTGCTGAATATTAATTAAATTAGAGGCTTCTTTAGAAGCACTACGCTTAATAATATCTTTACCTACATTATAGAAAGATAAGATTTGTTTTGTTGTTAAATTAGTATCTAAACTATTTGAAATAGTATCTAAAATATCCATAAAACTAGATACTTTAGTAATATTTTTCATTTTATCAATTAAGGCCATAACAATTTCTTGTTGATGTAGACCACGTCCAAAGTCTCCATTGACTAGCTGTTTTCTATTTCTTGCATAAACTAAAGCCTGTTCTCCGTTTAATGTTTGTAATCCGGGCTCAATACATACTTGGCTACCTCTAGATGAATCATCAGTACATAATGTTTGAGAAGCATCTACATTAACTTCAACTCCACCAACAGCATCAACCAATTTAACTAACCCTTTAAAGTTAATCTTAGCATAATAATCAATATTAATACCAAAATAGTTTTCAATAGTTTGCATCATACAATCAGTACCATATCCAGCAGCATGGGTAATCTTATTTTCTGCTTGATCACTCCAACAAGCAATTGGTACATAACTATCACGAGGAATAGAAATCATAGTGGCATTTAATGTTTTAGGGTTAAATGTGATTAATATTAAAGTATCACCATTAGCAATTGCATTTTTTTCTAACACCTCATCAGTAGAATCAATTCCCATAAGTAACATAGTAAATGGTTCAGTAATAGATTTACCACTAGAACTCAACTCTTCATCAGAAGTATCAGATTTCTTCATTTTTTTATCTTTGGAAAGAATAATTTTTGTATCCGTTCCTACGTCTTCATAACCAGTAACATTAGAAAACATATCTACATAGTTATCAGTAATGAAAATGGCATCCACATCGCCAGCATATAAATCTACTAGCATAGTAGAGTAATCATCATATTGTTTAATTTCGTTATCGTCTTCTAATTTATTTTCTTTAATCATCTCTTGTGGAATGATGTATCCATCAGGAGAATCTTTATCCTTTAAAATTCCAATTGTATAATCTTTTATATCACTGACTTCTTCAGCAGTATTGTCACTCATAACTACAAGATCAGAAGTATAAGTAACATAAGCCTTATTAATGCTATTAAGTTGTCCATAGAAATAAGCAATAACAAGACCAACAGCAAAACAAATAAGGGAATAAATTAACATAAAACTTATTAATCCAATACGCTTACTTCGTTTTTTCTTTCTCTTTTTAGAAGCCATGCGGACTTTAAAAAATAATATCAAATCAATAAATATTAAGATTCCGATAACAATATATCGTATTAAAGTCTCGATAGAACTAAGTAAAAATATTTCATAAATAGCAAAAATACTACATGCCAGTGCTATTATTAGAAATATAGATAATACAATTTTAATTTTTGATTTTTTTTCTCTCGTTTCATTTTCCAACTCATGTTTAGCCATAATTACCTCCCAAGCAAATCTTATCATCTAGCTTTTACTATTATACCTAAATTTAACTATTTTATCAACCCAGTAGAAAGGAATTCGATAATAAAAAAAATAGATTGTAAAATAATGTAAAAATTAGTCGAAAAAAGTAATTTTATGAAAGAAGCAATACTTAGATATTGTATAATATAATTGAGAAACTATAAGGAGGGGAATATGAAAAAGAAACTTTTACTTTTAAGTTTAATTGTTTTAGGAATAATACTTTATCCAAAAAATACATATGCTTTCTCCTCTGAGGATTATAAAAATAAATCTTTATGTGGCACATACGAAGTCGCAGGAATGCATGCTGATGGAGTAATTGATCCGGTAGCATGTTTTAGTGTCTTTGAAGATGCCCAAGCTTGGATGAAAAATAACGGAGCAGAAGACTTGGTTATCTTTCATAGATTGAATGGAAAAACAGTAATATTAGATGCGAATATGGCTTTAGTAGATTTATCTGTTCATTCTGGAACATTAAATTTTTATACAACGAAAGAAACTGCAGATGCTTATACTTACATGAGCAATTCTTCAACTTATGGTGGAACTGATGGAGCATTTATTGAAGCAGCATATTCAAATCTACGTCAAATATTTATGGCAAAGGTAAAAATTGCTAACTTCACAGGATGGGTTGCAGTAGATAATTATGAGATTGTTCCAATCACCTGGGTAAAGTCATCTAGCAGTTATACAGTAACAGAGGATAGTATTCGTCATAACTATGTAACCAAAGTGCAAGAATCTTATAATGGAAATTCTGGCAGTACAATAGGTCCAAAACCAGATATGTTATCAACTGGTACTTATTACAGTTATGATGGACATTTTTTCTATAAAGACAGAAAGACAATGTTAAAAGATTATAAAAATAATACACATAATAACGCCGTAAATAAAGATAATGAGTATTATAACTATTATATGTATTTATCAAATCACACAAGAACAAACTATTCCAGCCAAAATATAGATGAATATATTAGAAATAACATGGGCTATTATAGAGAAGTATTTGGAAATGCTGCATCTTCTGGAGCATCAAGACTATATGGGAAAGGACAATTTTTCTATTATGCCCAAGAAAAGCATGGAGTAAATGCTGTTTTATCTCTAAGCTTAAGTAGAAATGAAACAGGAAATGGACGAAGTAATTTATCCATCAACAAAAATAATGGATTTGGATTAAATGCAGTCGATAGTAGTCCAACAAACAGTGCAGATTGGTATGCTACATTCACAGAAAGTATCTTAGGGTATGCCTCTCATTGGATTACCCAACGTTATGCAGATGTTACACAATGGCACTACTTTGGTCCACAATTTGGAAACAAGGGTATTGGTATGAATGTAAAATATGCATCAGACCCATACTGGAGCGAAAAGATGGCTGCAAATTATTATTCTCTAGATAAATCCAAAGGCTTACAAGATTACAATTACTACCAATTAGGAGTATTAAAACAAGGATCTGTCATTGCTAGGAGTGATGCTAAAAATTCTGCAAAAGAAGTATATAAATTTCCAGAAGCAGAAGATGCGGTTGTCATTGTAGGTGAAAAAGAGGGGGATGTCGTAAATGGTGATGCTACTTGGTATGAATTAGTAAGTGACTTAAACTTGGATGATAATTACAATGAACAAGCTGATGGAAAAGATTATAATTGGAACAAAACTGTATATGTCCCTGCAACTTATATCAAAAAGATAAATAAAGGTAAAAATGGCTATGTTTCTCCCAATTCTGTTACCAAGTACCAAGATAGTGAATATGAATACGATTTATATGTCGAAGATACTACTTTGAAACCAAAAGTAGCAAAAAGTGTAAAAGAAACAAGTTTTTATTATGATTCAGCATTAACAACAAAAAAAGAACAAAAATTAGTAAATAATCGTTACGTAATGGTTTATAGTGCAGCTTATGATAAAAATGGAGTAGCAGTATCTTATCTAGTAACATCTGATTATTGGTATGATCAAAAAGAATGGGTACCAGCAGATAGTATTACTTTTGTAACCAGTGACTATGGTAAATTCTCTGTAACAGCATCAGGGAACCAATACACCTGGGTTAATAGTAATACAGAGGATATAGAAGAGACAAAAATAAGTGGACACTACACTAATTCATATGCTCCAATATTAGAAGAAAAAGTAGTAGACGGACAAATCTGGTATAGAGTACCAGTAGATATCTCTGGAACAACAAATGAGTTTGGTTGGACACTAGCTAGTGCACCAAATGTGTATGTAGAAAAGAGAAATGCAAAAGCAGCAAATACAGCTCCAGTTATAATAGCTGAAGATAAAACAATAGTACAAGGTACAAAATTCAACTATAAAGAAGGAGTAACAGCAACAGATAATGAAGATGGATCATTAACAGACAAAATAGAAGTTGTAGAAGAAACTGTAAATATAGATGTAGTTGGTTCTTACCAAGTGACTTATAAGGTAACAGATAAGAATAATGCAACAACAACGAAAACAATTACTGTAACAGTAACAGAAAATAAAAAGCCAGTAATTAACGCAGAAGATAAAGAAGTAATTCAATATAGAGAATTAAATGAATTAGATGGTGTAAGTGCAACAGATGAAGAAGATGGTAAAGTAGAAGTAAAAGTAAAAAATAGTACAGTAAAATTAGATACACCAGGAGATTATGAAATTACTTATCAAGCAACAGATACATACAATCAAACTACTGAAAAAACAATCAAGATAACAGTTATCAAAGATGAAGCCCCAGTAATCAATGCAGAAGATAAAACAATAACACAAGGAACAAAATTTGAGGCTTTAAAAGATGTAACTGCAGAAGATAAAGAAGAAGGAAAAATAAAAGAAATTGAAGTAGTTAAAAATGATGTAAAAGAAAAAGAAATCGGTAAATATGAAGTTACTTATAAAGCTGTAGATAGTTATAAAAATGAAACAACCAAAACAATTACAGTAACCGTAGTAGAAAATCAAAAACCAGTAATTAATGCCGAAGATAAAACAATATATTTAAATGAAGAATTTGATGAATTAGATGGAGTAACAGCTGAAGACCCAGAAGATGGAAAGATAGAAAAAATTGAAGTAATCAAAAATGATGTCAAAACAGACGAAGTAGGAACATATAAAGTAATTTATAGAGTAGAAGATACTTTTGGAAATGTAGTTGAAAAAGAAATTACAGTAACTGTAGAAGAAAAGAAACTAGAAGAAAAATCAGGAGAATTTTATTTAGAGTCATTAGAATGGAATAATGACGATAAAAAATTTACTGTATCTGGATATCTAATCATATATGATATTAATAATGAAAATAAAGAATATGAAGTAGTATTTAAAGATAAAAATTCAGACAAAGAGTATACAGTAAAAGTAAACTCATGGATCAAAGATACACCATATGATTTAGGAAAAGTAAATGGAAATAGCTATAGCAATTCTTGGTTTAAAGGAACATTAGATATGACAGATATTCCTAATGGAGATTATGAATTATATATGAAAGCAACAAACGACAAATATTATACAGAGCAAATCTTTGATAATTTATTTAATGTAACAATAGATAAAAGAGGAGAAGATAATGTCCATGGATATAATTTTAAAGTACTACAAAATTACAAATCTCAAAAAATGGAAATAAATATTAGAGAAGAATTATATACTACATCTCAAGCTCCAACTTATAGAGATATGATTAATGGGTATGAACAAATTGAATTCCAAGATAATAAATTATATATTCAAGGATATTCATACAACTATGCTGGAACATATGATAATCCTGACAATATTAAACGAGTATTAATTTTAGAAAATCAAAAAGATTATAGTCAAAAATATATTGATTTAGGTTGTACTAAAGGGCCATATGAAATAACATCACTAGATGATAAAAGTAAAAAATATGTATGGTATGAAAAAGCCGTTAATATAGAAAATCTAGAAAAAGGAACGTACACATTACAAGTTTATACAAAGACAAGAGATGCTGAAGATTATGGAGATTTAAATGATTTATTTGGTATTTTAGAAACAAAAAAGACAACTATTGGTAATAAAACATATCAAATACAAATTAATAAAGATAGAGAAAATAGAGTAGAACTTATCGTAGAGTAAAACTCTATTTTTTTGTTGATATTAGATAATAAATATGCTATCATAACATCGAGGTGATAATATGGAGGATAATTTCTTATTATGGGCTAAAAAACATAAGTTAGTAAAACCAGTAGCAGAAGCTTTTATAAATAATAATCCTGAAGAAGAATGGCATAAAGGCGAGGTAAGCTATTTAATTGCAGAGGAAACAACAGATTATGATATTAATATAGGTGATATCGTCTTTGTAGAAAACTTTGAATATAAAAGCAAAGGAAGAGGTAAAAACCATCTATTTGTAATAGTAGAAGAAGATAATACCGTAGTAGCATTAGAATATTTTGGAATGTTAATATCTTCTAAATTATCTAAATTAAGATATAAACAAAATATCTTATTAAGAAAAGATGATGAAAATAGATTACATAAAGATAGTATAGTAAAAACAGATTATTTATATAAAATAACTCCTGATATGATTAGTTTTAAACTGGGAACAGTAACAAAAGAACAAGTACAAATATTTAAAGAATGTATGATAACTAATTATGAGAGTAAAGATAAAATAGAAAATTATATTACAACTGAATCAAATATTATAGAGAAAGAATTTAAATTATTAGAAGAAATAAGTAAATTGAGAATAGAACATAATTTAACTCAAAGACAGTTAGCTAATATTCTTAACATGAAACAACCAATGTTAGCAAAAATAGAGAAGAGTAAAAACTCTCCTCAATTAAATACCTTATTAAAGATATTAGATAGTCTAGGATATACAATAGAATTTGTTGAAAAAAAGAAAGGCTAGAGAAAAATCTCTAACCTTTTTATTATTCAGCAATCGTTATAGTTATAGTTGCACAAGAATTAGTATCTCCACCAGAAAATCCACCGATAGGAGCTCCAGAAACTTTATCTGAAGTAGAATCTCCATTTACAATAACTGTAATACCAGGACATTGACTACTAATATATGATTTCAATGCGCTAGCAACAGCATCAAATCCACTATATTTTGCATAAACATTAGGACGTAATCCAGTAATAGTACAAGCATTACATACTGGTTCTGGAGTAGGTTCTGGTTTAGGTTGCGGTGTAGGAGTGAAAGAACTACCACTATTAGAATTAGAACTACTAGAAGAACTAGATCCTGAAGAGCTAGAGTCTTCACGGTGTTCAGTATTTTTACCGCTACTTAAAGTAACTGTAATGGTAGTTCCACTACTAACTTTACTGCCAGCACTGATAGATTGCTTAATAACAGTATTCTTAGATTTAGAACTACTTTGTGTTACAAAGTTATAATTAAGCCCAGCATCTTCCAATGCTTCTATAGCTTCTTTTTTGCTCATACCAACGACATCAGGAACTTTACATTCTTTTCCATCTGAAATAGTAACAATAATACTATCTCCATTCTTTATAGTGTCACCTTTTTTATGAGAGTAAGAAATAACTTCTCCCAGAGGAACATCTTCACTGAATTCATGTTTTTCTTCATAAGTAATACCGTACTTATCAGCCCAAGCTCTAAATTCATCTAAAGATTTAAATTTTTCCATCACTAATTTACCCTTAGAAATAACAACTTTAACAGTAGAGCCTTGTTCTATTTTATCACCTTTATCATAATTAGCAGAAATAACACTATTTTCTTTTATAGAGTCATCATATTGATTAGTAAACTCTAGCTTTAATTTATTTTCTATTACCCAGTTTGTAATTTCTACCATACTCATTTCTTTTAAATCTGGTACTTTAATACTTTTACCTTTACTAATTGTAACAAATACTTTATCTTCATCACTATTAACTTTTATCATAGTATTAGCTTTAATACTTTGATTAGAAACATTTCCACGTTCAATTTTATTAGAAAAATCTTTTTTGATTTCATATTTAATTTGATGTTGTTTTAAATACAAAGTAGCAGCAAATTCACTCATATCAGTTAAATCAGCAAGTTTAACATCACTAGTATCTGCTTCTTCTCCTAAAGAAAAAGTAAGTTCTAGTTTTTCACTTCGTTTCATAGAACCAGAATCACTCTGTTCAATTACAGTATCTTGAGGACTAATAGATTCTCTAAAGCTAACCTCTACATTATTCAAATAATTATCTTCAACATAATTAATAACTCTCTCTGTATCCCAACCATTCATCTCTGGAACAATAATTTCTTTATCAGGATTAGGACCTTCGCTAACAGAAACAGTTAATTCATTAATATCTTTTGTCTTTGTTCCTTCTTCTATATCTTGTGAAATAATACTGTAGGCTGCAACCATATCGCTATACTCATAATCTTGATTTAATGTAACTTCATTCTTTTCTGCCCAGCGAACAACATCTGTTAAACTTTTTCCAGTAAAGTCAGCAACTTGTCCGATAGAAGGAACACTAACAATCCCTAGTGTAGTAAGCCCTCCAAATAAATTAAATAATAATAAGAAAAAACTTCCCAAAAAGATAGTACCTTTCTTACGATTCGGATTCGTAACGCAAATTGCTATAAACAAAATAGAAAATAGTACTAAAAGAACACTATTAATTAAAGAACTAAAGAAATTAACATTATTTGATCCCTTCCATAGAGTAATACCAAAATAAGCTAAACTACTAACAAGGGTTAGAAACAAGAAAAAGTTAATAATAGGATGCTTCTTTTTCTTACGAGTCTCTATTCTTTCTGAAGTAGAATGAGTATTATTAATCTCTCTAGTGATTTCTTTTGCTATATTATCCCTATCATCTTTGTTATAATCACGTTTTTTATTTTGATTATAATTACGGTTATGATAATTGTTTTTACTATAATGATTTTTCTTTTGTGCCATATTACCACCTCATTATCTTATATATACATTATATAATATAGAAAAAGAAATAGAAACAAATTACAAAAACTAGACTGTAAAGTATACAAAAAAAGTAGAGTATGATAAAATAAAAAAGGAAAGGTGAAAATATGAATGCTTGGATAAAAAAGAACTTTAATACGTTATTAATCATTTTTATTTTATTACAACCAATATTAGATTTAATTACCGGATTTGGAATCCATATATGGAAAATGGATATAACAATAGGAATTATTATTAGAATGATATTTCTATTAGTTATTTTATATAGTGTGATGTTTGTCTACAAGAAAAAACAAAATTGGCTATATTATGGAATACTAATTGTTTACGGACTCCTTTATGTATTAGGAATAATATTATTTAAAGATGGAGTAGGGCTATTCTCTGAAATACAAGGATTATGCCGAGTATTCTATTTTCCAGTATTACTAATTGCTTTATATAGTATAAAAGATAAAATTAAAATTAGTAAAATGACTTTAATGGTAGTATTAGTTACATATTTAGTATGTATATTAGTACCAAATTGTCTAAATTTAGGTTTTGAAACTTACGAGATAACAAAAGCAGGAACCTTAGGATTCTTTAATTCAGCAAATGAAATTAGTGGTATCATTTCACTACTTACACCAATTATGATTTTAATATTTGTAAGCAGTAAAAAAATAATACCAGCAGTTATCATTTCGTGTATATATTTGTATGTAATTTTAACAATCGGTACGAAAACGCCACTATTATCGTTAGGAATTACTATATTCTTTACTTATTTATGGTTTATTTATAATGCAGTAAAAGTAAAAAAATATAAAAGAATTGGAATTAGTTTAATAGCTTTAGTCTTATTTACAACAGCTTTAATCTTAATTTTACCAAAAACTACATTCTATAAAAATATTGAAACCCATCTAAATTATCTAAAACTAGATAACGTAACAGAAGTGTTTGAAGATGAAAAATTAGTAGATCACTTTATCTTTAGTTCTAGACTAAAATTCATGAAGGAAAGACAACAAGATTATATGGATGGAAATATTTATCAAAAACTATTTGGCATAGGATACCTAAATAATCAAAAAGAAGCAAAAGCTGTAGAAATGGATTATTTTGATATTTATTACAATCATGGAATAATAGGATTTATATTATTCTTTGGAATTTATGGATATTTCTTCTACTTAATCATGAAGGAAAGACGAAAATTAGAGTTTGAACAATATATGCTATACATCAGTATTTTATTAAGTATCTTCCTATCATTCTTCACTGGCCATATCATAACAGCACCAGCAGTCAGTATTTTAGTAACAGTCCTACTTTTAATGCTAGTAAAACAAAAGAAAAAAAGATTACTATTTACTGCTCATAGCTTAAATGTAGGAGGAATAGAAACTGCTTTAATAAATTTAGTAAATAGAATTAATTTGGAAAAATATCAAGTAGATATTTTATTAGAAAAAAAAGAAGGCATTTTCTTAGATAAAGTAAAAGAGGAGATTACAGTAAGAGAATTTAAAGTTTATAATAATAAAAATGTAATCATAAGAAAAATATTAAACTTATCTAAACGATTAATTTATACAGCAACAGATTATCATACTTATGACTTTAGCTGCTGCTACGCTACATACAGTTTAAGTGGAAGCAAACTATCTAAAATAGCATCAGTAAATAACAGTATATATATTCATAGTAATTATGAACAAATCTATGCAAAAGAAAAGGAATTTAGAGAGTTTTTTGACAATCGAGATATAAGAAATTTCAAACATATCATCTTTGTGTCTAACCAAGCCAAAGATTCTTTCTTAAAATACTATAAAGATGAAAAAGCAAAAAGCTTAGTACTAAATAACTTTATCAATACAAAAGAAATAGAAGAAAAGAAAAAAGTAAAAATAGAAGAGAAAAAACCAAAAGATAAAACATTATTGATGTTTATAGGTAGATTAGACGATACATCTAAAAAATTAGGAAGAGCGATACACCTAATAAAAGATATAAAGAAAACAGAGTTATGGATTATAGGTGATGGAAAAGATAAAGATAAGTATCAAGAAATGGTAAAAAAAGAAAAACTAGAAAATAGAATAAAGTTTTTAGGAGCAAAAAAGAATCCTTTTCCATATATGAATATAGCAGACTATATTATCCTAACATCTGATTATGAAGGATTCCCTGTAACTTATTTAGAAGCAATAACTCTACATAAACCATTAATAACAACAATAGATGTAAGTGATGATAAACTGGATATTGGAAAAGACTATGCATTTATCATTTCAAAAGATCAACAAGAAATGGTAAACCAAGTAAAAGAGATTTTAAAAGAAAATAAAAAGCCAAAGAAAATTGATGTTGAAAAACTACAATCTACCAGAATAGATGACTTTGAAAAATTATTTGACGGGGTGATATAATGCCAAAATTTAGTATTGTAATACCAGTTCATAATGTTGAAAAATATTTAAAAAGAACTTTAGATAGTGTGTTTAATCAAACATATCAAGACTTTGAAGTGATTGTAGTAAATGATGGTTGTACAGATAAAAGTATGGAAATTGCTAAAAAATACAAAACAAAGATAATAGACCATAAACAAGTAGGAGTAAGTGAAGCTAGAAACATAGGAGAAAAAGAGGCAAAAGGAGAATACTTACTCTTCTTGGATAGTGATGATTACTGGGATAAAGAACTGTTGGAAAAGATAAACGATAACTTAGATAATAAGCCGGACTTAGTAAGATTCCAAGTAAGAACAGTACAAGATACAGGAGAAGAAATGGATTACCCTGAAGTAGAATTTACAGGATTAAAGGGTGTAGAGGCGTTTAATAAGATTGTAAACTTTCATTTTATAGAGAGTATATGGTGTTATGCTATTAAAAGGGAGTTTTATGAACATGCAAAATTTAAATTTAAAAAAGATATGATACATGAGGACTTTGGATTAACACCACTAATTGTAATAAAAGCCAGTAAGGTAAACTCAATATCGTATATAGGGTATAATTATTATAGAAGATCCGGAAGCATCATGAATACACCAGACTATAGTTGGACACAAAAAAAAGTGCATGATTTCTATTATCACTATAATTATTTAAGAAAAGAAATAGAAAAAGTAAAAGGGGACACATCAATATTTAAAAGTTATATAGCGAATAGTATGTTAAAAAAAATATGTGAATTAAATAAAGAGGATTATAAAAAGTATAAAAAAAGAGTAAAAAAGGACAAAGTAGCAACAGATTTATTAACAGATACATTACCAAGAAAAATAAAAAAGGTAATAGTATCTATAAGTCCAAGGTTATATTATAAATAGAAGTAGAGGTGTCTTATGAAAAAGGAAAATAAAAAAGAAGTAAAAGTAACAAATGAAAAGAAAGAAAAAATATCTATTATAGTTCCATGCTATAACGAACAAGAATCATTGCCAATTTTTTATGAGGAAATCACAAAGATTGCAAAAGAAATGAAAAATCAAGAGTTTGAATTTTTGTTTATCAATGATGGTAGTAAAGATAATACTTTAAAAATATTAAAAGATTTAGCCAAAAAAGATGATAGAGTAAGATTTATATCTTTCTCTAGAAACTTCGGAAAAGAAGGGGGAATGTATGCTGGCCTAGAAAATGCAACAGGAGATTATGTCGCAATTATGGATGCCGATATGCAAGACCCACCATCAATGATTAAAACAATGTATCAAGATATTAAAGAAGAGGGATTTGATTGTGTCGCATTATGCAGTCCTAGTCATAAAGGTTATGGTATCGTACGAAAGTTCTTTACTAATTGTTGGTATAAATTAATCGGTAAAATATCATCAACTCCACAAGTACCAGGAGCAAGAGATTTCCGTTTAATGAAAAGAAAAATGGTAGATGCTATCGTAAATATGAAAGAATATAATAGATATTCAAAAGGAATATTTAGCTTCGTAGGATTTAATACAAAATGGATAGAATATGAAGCACCAGATAGAGTAGCAGGAACATCTAAATTTAATTTCTGGAAGTTATTTAAATATGCTCTAGAAGGAATATTAGCATTCTCAACTACACCATTAGTAATGGCTGCAATCATCGGATTGATTTTCTGTTTAATCGCTTTTATCGCAATCATTGTAATTATTATAAAAACATTAGCCTTTGGAGACCCAGTAGGAGGATGGCCATCACTTGCATGTATGATAATGTTTGTTAGTGGAGTACAATTATTCTTCTTAGGAATATTTGGAATGTATATGTCAAAACTATATCTAGAAGTAAAGAAAAGACCAATCTATATTCCATCTGAAACAGAAAAAGATGTAAAGGAAGAAGAAAAATAATATGATAGATATCAGTATTATTGTACCAATATATAATGCCGAGAGATATTTAAATAGATGTATAAAATCATTAATTAATCAAACAAAAGAAAACATAGAATTCATTTTAGTAAATGATGGATCAACAGACTCCTCTGAGGAAATAATAAAAAGTTATAAAGATAAAAGAATCAAATACTTTAAAAATAAAAATCAAGGTATTGGAAAAACTAGAAATTTTGGGATGAAAAAAGCAACAGGAAAATATATTATGTTCTTAGACAGTGATGATTATCTAGCAACCAATGCATGTGAAGAATTATTTAATAAAGCAGAAAAAGATAACTTAGACTTAGTAATAAATAATTTTTATAGAGTAGAAGAAGAAACAGAAAAGAAAGTTGAAGTAATTATTCCAGAATTTAAGAATACTACTTTAAAAGAAAATAAAAGGTTATTACTAGATGTTAACTTGGCCCCATGGAATAAACTATATAAAAGTGAGCTTCTAAAGGAAAATAAAATACAGTTTGTAGAAGATTTAAAATATGAAGATGCTCCATTTGTAGTAGAAGCTATGGATAAAGCTAAAAAAATAGGCTACATAAAAAAATTCTTAAATTATTATGTAATCCATAAAAATAGTGAAACAACAGTTAGAGATGAAAAAATATTTGATATTATAGAAATTGTTGATAAAATGAGAAAGTATTTTTCTAAAAGAAAAGAATTCACAGAAACTGTGGATAAACTATCTGTAAGAATACTAACTAACTATACAATCCAACAAAGAGTGCAACAGGACAAAGAAGTAGGAATGCAATTTATTGATAGAGCTTTCCAATATATGAAAGAAAACATATCAGATTATAAAGATAACAAATATTATGAAAATAGAGGCTTTTTGCGAAGAACGATTGAAAAAAATCAATTCTTAACAAAGGTTTATTGCAAACATTACAAAAGCAGATAAAGAATAGAGGTACTAGTATGATAAAAAAAATAAAAAACATAAAATTATCAAAGAAACAGCAAACTATTATCATTTTAGCAGCAATATTTATCATGATGTTAGTATTAAATTTATTAACTCCATTATTAGCTGATGATTATTCTTATGGGATAGGTCTAGATAAGACGAGAATCGACAGTATAATAGATATTATTAACTTTCAGGTAAATCATTATTTAACGTGGGGAGGAAGAACAGTTGCTCATACAATTGCACAATGCTTCCTTCTTTTCCCTAAATGGATTTTTAGTATTGCCAATACATTTATTTATGTTGCACTAATATATTTAATATATTTACATGCAAAGGGAGATAATACCAAGGATAAACCTTTACTATTATTATTAATTCATCTTGCATTGTGGTATTTATTGCCAGTATTTGGCCAAACCTGCTTATGGTTGGTTGGATCATGTAATTACCTTTGGACAACAGTAATTATTTTATTTTTATTATTGCAGTATAGAAAGGACAATAATAAAAACAACTCACTAAAAAAAGCAGTAGCGATATTCTTATTAGGAATACTAGCTGCTTGGACCAACGAAAACACTTCTGTTGGTTTGTTAGTAGTAATTATAGGATTATTAGTTATAAAGAAATTAAAACATCAAAAGTTAAAAAAGTGGGAAATTAGCGGATTAGCTGGTTCTATACTAGGCTTTTTAATTTTAATATTAGCTCCAGGTAATTTTGTTAGGTCTGAAAGCTTTGAAGATAATACATTTATATTGGTAAAGTTAATAAAACGAGTAATAGAAGATACAACAGCAATGCTTAATTATACTATGCCGCTATTGATATTAGGAGTGATATTAATTACTATCTATATTTACAATAGAAAAAAAATCAAGTCCGAAGTATTCGTATATATTTTAGCAGGCTTCTTAACAACTTATGCTATGGTTTTATCTCCAACATTTCCAGCAAGAGCATGGACAGGAGTGTTTGTTTTTTGGATAATCGCTTGCCTACAATTAATATACAATTTAGATGATATAAATAAAATATTTAATCCTATAATAACAGATACTATTATAATTTTATCGCTTTTTTATATAATCCCATTTATAAACACAACAAGAGATGTATTGAATTTAAATAGAGTTTGGACATCTAGAGTGGAATATATAGAAAAAGAAAAGTCCAAAGGAAACAAAGATATAGAAGTAGAAGCTTATTATAACGGTGGAAATCACAGTCCTAATTATGATGTGGCTGACATTGGAAGCTCAAAAAAAGGATGGCCTAATGAAGATGTTGCACATTATTTTAATATTAAATCAATCAAATCAATTAGCGAATAATTATGTAGATTAAAAATAGAAAGGTATCAATGATAAACAACAAATATCATTGAGGTGAAAAAATGAAAAAAAAGAAAAATAATAAAGATTGGAACAATATATGGAATGTATTTCAAGAATCATCACTTTTTTTATTAATAACAATTACACTAACATTAATTATAACCAATTTATTATTTGTTTTTAATATAACAATTACCAAATTTCATTTACCAATTATATATATTCTTACATCAATAGGTTATATAATCTGGAAGAAAAAAGAATGGAAGAAATCTATTGTTGTTATATTAGTTGCATCGATTGTATTTGTTGGATGTGCATACATTGCTACAGCAACATATGATGGAACTCCGGATGGTAACACGTATCATAAATTATCGGTAGGTGCTCTAAAAAATGGATGGAACCCACTTTATGAAAGTGTGGGGGATTTTAATAAAGAAGAAGGAAACCCATTTGATATTTATAAAGACAATGTAAACGTAAATTGGGCAGATCACTATGCAAGGGGAACAGAAACATTCGGTGCAGTGGTTTATGCATTTAGTGGAAATATAGAAACAGGAAAAATGTTTAATCTATTGTGGATTTATATAGGATTATTTATTATATTTGGATTGCTAAAACAAATGAATTTAAATACTTGGAAAAGTCTACTAGTAGCAATAATTCTAGCATTTAATCCTATTATCTTAGTACAGATAGCTAACTATTATTTAGATGGTGTTTTAGCAATTAGTCTATTTATTATTATATTATGTTGTCTATTGCAATTTAAAAAGTTATCAAAAGAAGAAGAAAAAAACAACTATCTTATTTTAGCAATGTCAATTATATGGTGTTGCAATGCTAAATTTACTGGTCTAGCTTTTGCAGCAGTATTTTGTGGTATATATTATCTATACAAGCATATTAGAAACTACATAAGAAATAAAGATAGTTTTAAAAAAATATTTATCAAAGATACATTATTTTATATAGTTACCGTAATAATTGCTATTGTAGTGGTAGGAGAATCAACTTATACAAAAAATTTAATTGATCATGGAAATCCACTTTATCCATTATACGGAAAAGGTCATGTTGATAATATGGTAATGATGGAAATTCCAAAATCATTACAAAAAGAAAATAGATTAACAATATTTTTAACAAGTATTTTTGCAAAAGGAGAAAATGTTTCGCCAAGTTACTCTAACGAAGGAAACGAACCAGATTTAAAAGTCCCATTAACTTTTTCTCAAGAAGAACTAGATAATTATTCTATACCAGATATTAGAATGGGTGGATTTGGACCATTATTTAGTGCAATATTTATTCTAGGAATAATTGGCACCGTAATAATAGTTATAGAATATATTAGAAAAAAAGATTGGAACCAATTAATCCCTTATGGCATTACATTGGTATTGATTACGTGCTTAATTTTACTTTTAGATGGAGGATATTGGGCAAGGTATATACCATATTTCTACTTAGTTCCTGTATTTGTATTAATTCACTACTTTCAAAAAGAATTTAAATTAAGTAAGGCTGCCAATATTTTTGCATTGATAATTGCTTTCATCTTCATAATAAATTCTGGTCTAATTTTAAGAACACAATATCACAGTATTACTAATAACAATTCATATGTTCAAATTAGATTAGATGAATTTCAAACATATACAAAAGAAAACAAAAATAAAGAAATCTTAATTAATCTACAACATCATGGTATTCAAGGTGTGCAATATAATATTGATGATTTAGGAATTAAAAACTATAAATTAACAGATAAAAAACAGAAAAATGATGGTTATATGTTTACTTATTAAAAGCTGAAGGAGGTAAAAGATGAAAAAAGAAAGATTGCAATATTGTGATGCGCTCAAGACAATTTCCATATTTTTAATAGTAGCAATTCATGTTCTTGCCTTCTTCAGGGATACTTATGTTTCTACTAATAGATTATATTATACATTAATTACTTTTGTAGACGCTTTGACTAGAGTGGGTGTTCCAATATTTTTTATGATTACAGGAACATTCATGCTTTCAAAAAAACGAGAAGAAAAATATTCGACATATTTATTAAAAAGATTACCAAAATTAGTGATACCTTTCTTTCTAATTTCTATTATTTATTATCTATATGAAAATAATAAAAATGGTATGACAGGCAGCTTACTAAACTTTTTGCAAGTATTTACTTCATCTGGTGGAGTCAAATATCATTTTTGGTTTATGTATATTATTATAATGATATACATATTTATTCCATTTCTAAGAGTATTAGTACAGAATTTAAAGAAAAAAGAATTAAGAAATTTGATAATTATAATCTTTGTTTTAGGTAATGTTTTAAAAACAATTAATTACTATTTAGGAAATTATAATTATAATTTATTTCGTGGCTTTTGTCTAAGTGATTTGGTAACATATATAAACTATGTTTTATTAGGATATTATTTATATACATATGAAGTTAATACAACTCTTAGAAAAAAAATTTATATATTAGGAATAATCTTTATTTTAATTCTACCATTTGCAGATATGCTATATATCGATAATGCTCGAAATGATGCTATGCTTACCTGTGTTTCTATTTTCCCATTTATTCCATCTATCGCATTTTATTTACTATTTAAGTATAATTATAATCAGTGGAAAGTACCAGCAATTATAACAAAAATAATTAATATAATTGCTCCTGTCACTTTGTATATTTATCTACTTCATGTAATTATTATGGAAGTAGTCATGAAATTAATTAACAAATTTTGGTTTCCACAAAATATATTTGAAAATGCCATATATTACTTTGGTGTATATATAGTTACATTCGTTATAACAAGTATATTAGCTATCATATGCAATCGTACATATAATTTTTGTGAAACTAAGGTAAATGGAATAATCAAAAAGAAGGAGTCCGCAAATGAAAAATAAAGCGATTAAATGGTTTAAAGAATATAAATGGATTATAATTGTAGGGACATTTCTCTCTATGCCAATGATTGCTAAACATTTTGTATTAGGACACGACAGCTTATATCATGTGGCTAATATTGATACTTTATCAACTGCAATTAAAGATTTGAACTTTTCCAAAATCTCCCCAGTTATTGCGGGTAATTTAGGGTATGGAGGAGCAATATTTTATCCTAAATTACCACATTTTTTCTTAGCGATAATCACTGCAATACTATCATGTTTTAATCTTGGCGCCTCAACAGCAGTTAATATAGGGTACATGATAATAATCATTCTATCTGGAATTTTTATGTTTAAATTATTAAAAATTCTTTTTAAGAAAAAAAACATGGCCTTATTAGGAAGTGCAATATATATTACTATGCCGTATTTCTTAAGCGAAATGTTTGTTCGTTCCGCTTTAAATGAAGCGGCTTTGTATATTTTTATGCCACTGGTGTTTATTGGACTGTTATACTTAAAAGACTTAGACATTAAAAAGTTTTATATTTATTTCATTATAGGGTATTTTGGAATAATAAATTCTCATTTAGTCCTTGCAGTATATTTTACTATAGTTGTATCTCTATATTTGTTAATAAACATAAAAGATTATATTGCAAAAGAAAGGTTAAAGCATTTATTTATCAGTGCTGGTATACTACTTATTTTATCATTACCAACATTTGTACTAATGTTAGAACATAAAGCCACAGGAATATATGCAGTATTCAATTCAGAAATAATGGGAAGTACAGTAGAAAATGTAAAGGCATATAGCTTAAATATAAATAGTTACCTAAATATGGATTTATTAACCGAAAATGTGATTCATTACTTTATAAATATTGTAGTAATAGTTTTATCAATCATGGGAATTATATATCTTATATTTAAAGAAAAAAATAAAGACACTAAGATAAAAATTTATGGATTTTTAGGAATACTAATTTTATCCTTAATCATGGCAAGTAGATTATTTCCATACGAATATATTCCTGAATTATTATTGTCAATTCAATTTGCTTGTAGAATAGAAACATTTATTTGTTTTGTATTAAGTATCATTGCAGCCTATAGCCTAAAGTGGATAACATCAAAAGTAACATTAACCAATATTGTAATAATAGTAACAATCTCATTTTCTTGTCTAATTGCAGCAGTAATCATAAACGGAGCACCATTTGCCTCAAATATATCATGGGATAAATATGCAGGGATGGGATTTCAAAAAGAATATTTAACAATGAATGGATTAAAAAACTTAGATTATATTGATAAGAGGGATACAGATATTAAAATTTTGTCAAAGGATAGTAACGTAAAAATAACAAATATAAATAATCATATACCATATTTGTCATTTGACATATCCAAAAAGGAAGACAAGGAAACACTAAATTTAGAATTACCAAGGCTATACTATTTAGGATATAAAATCACACTAACAACAAAAAATGGAGAAAAAATAAATTTGAATTACAAAAATAATAAATATGGATTTATTAAAATAACAGTTCCAGAAAATGGCCATATAGAAATGAAATATACGGGAACTTTACTATATCAAGTGTTCTCATGGATTCGAAATATAACAATATTAATATTTATTGTTGTCGTGATAAAATATAAATATAATCAGAAAAAAGAAAAGAGATTATCTAATAATTTGTAGAAAAAAAGTTTATATGCTATAATGTAGTAGCAAACAAAAATAGCACAGTAATATATTGGAGAAACGAGGTATTGATGTGGAAAAAGATATTGCAATCAAAGTAACACATGTGTCAAAGACATTTAAGCTTTACTATGATAAAGCGAATACATTAAAAGAAAAAATATTATTCTTTTCAAAAAAAAGTAAAAGTAAAGATTCTATTTTACATGTGTTAAATGATATTAATCTAACCATAAAAAAAGGAGAAAGTGTTGCTCTAATCGGAACAAATGGTAGTGGTAAATCAACGTTATTAAAATTAATGACAAAAATTATTTATCCAAACAAAGGTAAAATAACTACTAATGGAAAATTAACTTCACTTTTAGAATTAGGTGCTGGATTTCATGATGATTTTACAGGAAGAGAAAATATCTACTTTAATGCATCAATTTTTGGATTAACAAGAAAACAAATTGATGAAAAAATTGATGAAATTATTGAATTTTCAGAATTACATGATTTTATTGATAACCCAGTAAGAACATATTCCTCAGGAATGTATATGAGATTAGCCTTTTCGGTAGCAATCAATGTACAAGCAGATATTCTTTTAATCGACGAAATATTAGCGGTTGGAGATCAACACTTCCAAGAAAAATGTTTCAATAAACTAAAGGAATTAAAAAAAGAAGGAAAAACAATTGTTATTGTTACTCATAGTATGAATCAAGTCAAACAATTCTGCGATAGAGCTGTATGGTTATATAAAGGTGAAGTTAGAATGGACGGAAAAGTAGATAATGTATTAGAAGAGTACTTGAAGGTGTGTGGATAAAATGAAAGTATTTAAAGAGTTATATAATTATAGAGAATTATTAAAAACTAATATTAAGAAAGAGATTCGTGGTAAATACAAAGGATCTTGGCTAGGAGTTTTATGGACTTTCTTAAATCCATTATTAATGTTAGCTGTATATTCGTTTGTATTTCCATATATCTTAAGAGTAAATGTAGAAAACTATACAATTTTTATGATTGTAGCTTTAATCCCATGGAACTTCTTTACTGCTGCAATCCAAATGGGAACCGGTAGTGTAGTAGCCAATGGAGCAATCTTAAAGAAAGTATATTTTCCTAGAGAAATTATTCCTATCTCAATCACAACAAGCCAATTAGTAAACTTTCTAATAACTTGTATTATCATGTTTGCCTTTATTATATTTAGTGGAGTAGGATTTTCAATTCACTTATTACTATTTCCAGTATTAGTATTAATTCAATACCTTATTACACTAGCCTTAACATTTATTTTATCAGCTATAACAGTCTTTGTAAGAGATATTGATCATTTTGTAAGTGTAATATTAATGCTTGGATTTTATGCAACACCTATTGTATATCAAGCTAATATGTTACCAGAAAAATTTCAATGGATATTAAACTTAAATCCAATGGCACAGTTAGTAGAAGCTTATCGTTCTATCCTATATTATCATCAAATGCCACATTGGTCTATTTTAGGAATATGGGGAATTGGAAGTATATTCTTAGTTATTATCGGATATAAAATATTTAAAAAACTTGAAAAAAGCTTTGTTGAAGAACTATAACAACCGAAGGGTTGTTTTTTTGTTAGATTTGTAGAAGATAAAAATATTTGATATAATGAAAGCAGAAAGTGTAAAGGATGATAATCATGGAAAAAGTAAAAAAAATTTTAATTTATGGAATTGGTTCACTTCAAAATAGAGGGTGTGAAGCACTAGTAAATTCTACCATTGCACAAATTGATCCAAATGTAGACATAGTAGCAGCAACATTCGATTATGAACATGATAAAGATATGTACAAAGATAGAATAAAGTACTTTGTAGATCACCATAAACAAAAAGAAGAAGATTTCACAGAAGAAGAAAAAAAAGAATATGAACGTATTCAAAATATTCCTTTTGACTACAATAACTATGAATGGTTTTATGAAAGAGATGTAATTAAAGAAATGCAAGATGCGGATCTTTGTATTCATATTGGGGGAGATAATTATTGTTATGGCGTAAATGAATGGATGTTTGCCATAAATACCAAAGCTAAGGAAATGAATAAAAAAACAGTACTCTGGGGAGCATCATTATTTGATGAAATCAAAGATTTAGAATTAATTAATGATTTAAAAAAATATGATTTTTTAATGATTAGAGAAAAAATAAGTTATAATGCAGTAAAAAAATATATTGACGAAGATAGATTAATGTTAGTACCAGATCCAGCTTTTTCATTAATTCCTCAAAAAGTAAAATTAGCAAAATGGTATAAAGGAAGAAAAGTGATTGGTCTAAATCTAAGTCCTTTAACTGTAAAAACAAAAGAAAATGAAGTGGCAATAAAAAAATTTATAGACTATATTTTAAACGAAACAGATTATTCTCTTGCCTTATTACCACATGTAGCAGTAGAAGAGGTAAGCGATTTAAGTGTATTAAAAAAGATAAAAGAAGAGTATAACGAAGAAGACAGAATATTTTTAGATGAAGGAGAGTATACTTGCCAAGAAATAAAATATATTATCTCTCAATGTGATTTGCTAGTAGCCGCTAGAACTCACGCATCTATCGCAGCCTATTCAACACTAATACCAACTTTAGTTATTGGATATAGCGTAAAATCTCGTGGAATTGCTGAAAGTCTTTTTGGAAATTATCAAGACTATGTATTACCAACAGAAGAATTAAAAGAAGATGAGTTAATTAACAAATTTAAATACATAGAAAAGAATAAGAAACAAATAAAAGAGACTTTAGAAGAAAAGATGAAGGTAGTAAAAGAAGATGCTAAAAACTTGTATAATAAAATGATTGAAAGATTAGATTATCTAGATAAAAAATATGTTTGTCCGAAAGATAAATGTACAGGTTGCAGTGCTTGTTTAAATATTTGCCCAGTAGATGCAATAACTTTTGTAAAGAATAAAGAAGGCTTTTTATATCCAGAAATTAATTTAGATAAATGCATTCACTGTAATAAATGTAGAAATAATTGTATAGCACTTCATTCAGAAAAAAATAAAAATGATAAAGTAGAAGCATATGCAGTAAAAGCCAAAGAAGATAAAATCAGAAAAGTGAGTTCTTCAGGTGGTGTATTCCATTATCTAGCAAAAGAGATATTAGATCAAAAAGGAATTGTATATGGAGCTGAATTAGAAAGATTTAAAGTAAAACATATTAGAGTTGACAATGAAGATGATTTAGTAAGAATTAAAGGCTCTAAATATGCACAAAGCAATTTAGAAAAAACATTTCAACAAGTGGAAAAGGATTTAGCAAATAAAAAGAAAGTTTTATTTTCAGGAACTCCTTGCCAAATATTAGGTCTAAAAAAATATCTAAAAAAGGACTATAAAAACCTATATACAGTAAGTGTCATTTGTCATGGAGTAATAAATGATGATTTGTTGAAAAAAAGAATATCAGAATTTGAAAGACAATTTGATACAAAAATGAACCAAGTAAAATATAGATCAAAAATAAATGGCTGGGATAAATCAACAATTGAGTTTGATAGTGAAAGAATCCGCAAAAGCTACACTTTCACGGAAGATCCATTGATGGATCTATATATAAATAACTTTATCTTAAGAGAGAGTTGCTACGATTGCCCAGCCAAAGGACTAGATAAAAATGTAGCCGATATTATATTAGGTGATTACTGGGGAATTTATCATGTCGATAGAGAATTTTTTGACAATTTAGGTGTTTCTGCAGTGATAGTAAAAACAGAAAAAGGACAAAAACTATATAATAAGATTAAGAATTTTATCGTTTCTAAAGAAACAGATGTATCTGAAATTATAAAATATAATCCTTCATTAGTATCATCATCAGAACGTCCAATCTTAAGAGACAAAATATTTATAGATTTAGAACATAACACTTTAAGTATGGTTTATGATAATTGTAAGTTACAGAAAGAACTTGAAAAGAGAGAAGAAATAGAAAAAATAAAATCAGAAAAAAATGCACTCCAAGAACAATTAAACCAAATCTATAATAGTAAAAGGTTTAAAATGGTAGATAAATTAGGAAATATGATAAATAAAATAAGAAAGAAAAAATAATGGAGGAATTATGAAAAATGCATTAATTTGTTTAGAACAATTAGGGATAGGTGGAGTGGAAACTTTTACTATTACGCAAGTAGAAGAATTTGCAAGAAGAAAAATAAAATGTTATGTACTAGCAAGAGACGGACTATTAGCAGAAAAATTAAAGGACTTAAAAAATATAGAATTTGTAGAGTTTGATTTTAAATTAGAAAATAGAATTAATACAGAAAAAGTAGAATATCTTAAAAAATTTGTAAAAGAAAAAAAGATAGATTTTATATATGTTCATCAATTTTCATGTGTGCCATATATTTTACCAGTAGTTTTTGAAACTAGAATACCATATATAGCATATTTACATAATATCGTACCAAAAACATGTGAATGGTTTATGGATCATTATGATATATATAAAGTCCTTTTTCCAATCTACTTTGAATGTGCATCAAAAATAATTGCTATTACAGATAAAGTACAACAAGAGCATATCAATCTTTTCCAGTTACCAAAAGAAAAATATATAATAATTAATAATAGCTTAGATTTTAGTAAATATCCAAATAAAAAAGTAGAAAAAATAAAACAACCATACAATAATCTAATGTGGTTTGGAAGAGTATCAGAACAAAAAAGAACATCTATTGAAACAGCAATAAAATTTTATAAATATTATAAAGAAAAGTATAATTCTAATGCTGTATTAACTATTGTAGGTGATGGAGAAATTTTTGAAGAAATGAAAGAAAAGCATCAAGATAAGTCAATTATTTTTAAAGGAGCAGTATCTGATATGATTCCAGAAATTGAAAAATCAGATATTTTACTTGGTGTAGATAGATGTATGCTAGAAGCAGTAGCATCTAAAAAACCAGCGGTTGTATGTGGGTATAAAGGAAATGTTATCGTAATAACACCAAAAAATATAAAAGATGCCATCGAAGAAAATTTTACAGGTATTAATTTAAAAGATGATAAAGATGAACTTTTTAAATATAAAGAAAAAGATTTATTAAAGATAATAAATGAAAACTATGACTATGTATCAAAGCATCTAACAATTACAGACAGTGTGTATTTAGATATAGAAAAATTTACTGGAGATAGTAAATTAACAAGTGTATTTAATGGACTAAACTATTATGTGAATAGAATCAAAAGCTTAGAAGCAGAAAATAAAGAACTATATTTAAAGACTCAGGAACTATATCAAGAAATAAATAAATTAAATAAGTATTTAAGAAAATCAGTAATTGGTAGAATAATAAAAAAAATAGATAAAACAAAAGGAGAGAAGTAAATGGATTTTGATTACAGCAAAAAACCAGGAAAGAAAATAGAATTAATTGGAGAACTAAAAAGTAAGGAAAAACCAACAATAAGTATTATTACCCCATTTTACAATGGAGGTAAAACATTATTAGAGACCGCAAATAGTGTTTTTAGTCAAACATATCCATATTTTGAATGGATTATTGTAGATGATGGTTCTAAAGATGAAGAATCTCTAAAAGAGTTGAATAGAGTATCAAAACTAGATGATAGAATTAAAGTTTTTCATAAAGAAAATGGTGGACCGGCTATTGCTAGAGACTATGGTGTAGAACAAACTAGTAAAGAAACAAAGTATATTTTCTTTCTAGATTGTGATGACATTTTAGATAAAACTATGTTGGAAGTTCTATATTGGACATTAGAAACTCATCCTGAAGGATCTTTTGCCTATACAACAATGGTTAACTTTGGAGCGAAAGAATTCCTTTGGGAAAGATATTTAACAGTAGATGATCAAAAAGAAGAAAACTTAATTTGTATAAGCAGCATGCTAAAAAAAGGGGATTTTAAAGAAGTTGGAGGCTTTGGAATCAAAGAAAAAGCCATGTATGAAGACTGGAATCTATGGTTAAAATTAATCGAAAAAGGAAAAATTCCTATTCGTGTAAGTGCACCATTATTTTGGTATAGGACAAGTAATTCAGGGGAATTATCAAGAGCAAGAACCAATCATGAAAATGCGATGAAATACGTAAATGAGACAGCAAGTAGAATTACTGAAGATGTAGAAATAATCCAATTTCCTAGAGAAGGAAAACACTATGATACTGTAAAAGAATATCCTAATATAGTTTTACCAAAATATAAAAAGGATAAGAAAACAAACATCCTATTTATTGCTCCTTGGGCTGTAACAGGTGGAGCAGATTTCTTTAATTTAGATTTAATTAAGCGTCTAGATAAAGATAAATATGATGTAACTTTACTAATGACAACACCAAGTGAAAACCCAATTAGACAGCAATTTGAAGAAGTCTGTTCAACTGTTTATGATATGGCAAGCTTTCTTGAAAGAAGTGACTACCTTAATTTTACCGATTATATTATGGAATCAAGAAATATTGATTTAGTATTTGTTACTAATACTCCATATGGATATTATATGGTTCCATATTTAAAAAGAAAATATCCACATGTTCCGTTTATAGACTATATTCATTCTGTTGATTTAAGAGACCCAAGAGAAAGTTTTGGAAGATGCTCCATGGATGTTGATCCATATTTATATCATACGTATTGCTGCAATAACTTCACTAAAACTCAACTTATGAATAAATATCATAAGAAAAATATTGAAACAATTTATATCGGTGTAGATTCTGACAAATTTAATCCAGAAAACTATAACAAAAAAGAAATGCGAAAAAAACACCATATTCCTCAAGATAAAATAGTAATTTCATTTATAGCTAGACTATCTGATGAAAAACGTCCAGAAATGTTTGTAGAAATTGGAAAAAGATTGTTAGAAAAAAATCCCAATCTATTTTTTGTAATTGCTGGAGATGGTTTCTTGTATAATCCAGTAAGCAGTATAATCGATGAAAATTTTGTAATGCTTGGAATGGTAGAAAAAGAAGTCGCAGGAGAAATCTATGCTTTCAGTGATATGACCTTAAACTGTTCTTCACTAGAAGGATTAGCACTTACCTCATATGAATCACTATCAATGGGAGTACCAGTAGTTTCAACAGATGTAGGTGGTCAAACAGAATTAATTGACGATACAGTAGGAGGAATCGTACATTATCACGAAGATGCAACTCCAGAGGAATATGAAGAAGAAATAAATAACTATGTCAAAGAGACAGAAAGAGTAATTAATAATTTAGATGAGATTAAAAAGAATTGTCGCAAGAAAATATTGGATGGATTCACATTAAATTTAATGGCAGAAAAATTTGAAAAAATTTTTAAAGAGAGTATCAAAAAGGAAAAATCTAATAAGCAAACTTTAATTAATAGTTTTGCTGAATACAATTTATCGATTGAAAGCTTACACAAAGATTATTTCTTTACAGTTAAAAATTATTTAGAAACAAAATTTGATGTTTATTATGATCCTGGAAAAAAGCCTAGAAAAAAGGGAAAATTATACTATCTTAGAAGAAGAATTTCAAAAGTATTAGTGAGAGCTCATGCAAAACAAGAAGCCTTGCTAATGATGAATGCGGCACGATCATTATATAAGTCCTTAGTACAATTTGGCTATTTTCTAAAGTTTTTTATTAAATCAATCCCTGCATTCTTTGTACTATTTTACAAATTATTAATGAGAAACAGAAACAAAGGTTAATTTAAATCATAAATTAACCCTTTTGTATGATATAATTTGAATGGTAGGAGGGTATTATGAAAAAGAAATATTTACTAATAATTATTATCGCATTCTTTTGTTTTATGCCATTTATAAATGTACAAGCAGATACTACAGATGGATGGGTAAAAGAAAATGGAGAGACTTATTATTATAAAAATGGAGAGAAAGTCAAAGGATTTCAAGAAATCGAAGGTAAGACATACTTCTTCAGTCAAGTAAATAATATATTAAAAAGAGGAGTACAAAAGCTAAATAATGATATTAACCAAATGTTCTATCTAAATGAAGATGGAACAGTATATCACGGTTGGAAAGAACTAGATGGAGAAACTTATTATTTCGGAGAAGATCATTTTGCAGTAAACGGGTTTCGAGAAATTGAAGGAAAGACATACTTCTTTAGTCAAGTAAATAATGCATTAAAAAGAGGAGTACAAAAGCTAAATAATGATATTAACCAAATGTTCTATCTAAATGAAGATGGAACAGTATATCACGGTTGGAAAGAACTAGATGGAGAGACTTATTATTTTGGAGAAAATCATTTTGCAGTAAAAGGGTTTCAAGAAATTGAAGGAAAGACATACTTCTTCAGTCAAGTAAATAATATATTAAAAAGAGGAGTACAAAAGCTAAATAATGATATTAACCAAATGTTCTATCTAAATGAAGATGGAACAGTATATCACGGTTGGAAAGAACTAGATGGAGAAACTTATTATTTTGGAGAAGATCATTTTGCAGTAAACGGGTTCCAAACAATAGATAATACAAATTATTATTTTAACAATTATGAATTGCAAACAGGATTAGTAGATGCAGATGGAAAATTAATATATACTAATGGTAGTGGAGAACTTCAATATGGTTGGCAAACAATAAATAATAATAAATATTATTTTGGAGAAGATGGATATGCCTATAATGGCTTTAGAGAAATCGATGGACAAACATACTTCTTTAGTAATATAAATTATGTATTGAAAACAGGATGGCAAACTTTAAATAATGATTATAATCAAATATTTTATTTAAATATGGATGGTACTGTTGTATACGGTAATCAAACCATTGAGGGAAGAAATTACATATTTGGGGAAGATGGATTTCTAGATGGATTCAAGAGTACAGGAAATACATTTGTATACTATAATCCAGATGGAACCATGGCTAAAGGAATTCAAAGAATGGCTGGTAAATATTATCAGTTTAATGAATATACAGGTGCATTTGAAAAGTATGTTAACCAAAAAATAGTAATTGATGTATCAGCACATCAGGGAAATATAGACTGGGAAGCAGTAAAAAATAGTGGTATGGTGGATGCTGTAATCTTAAGAGCAGGTTATGGCGTTAGTTGGACAGATGCTTATTTTCAACGAAATGTACAAGAGCTAAATCGTTTGGGAATTCCATATTCTGTATACTTATTTAGTTATGCAGAAAATGCGAATGAAGCAAGAATGGAAGCAGACAACTTAATTAATATTATTAAAAATACAGGAGCAAATATTGCATCGGATATATTCTCAATTTATTATGATTTAGAAGATTGGACAATTTCTTCAACAGGAGAAAATAGTTATGGAATTAGTCAACAAACATATCAAGAGATGTTTAATAGTTTTTCTAGTAAAGTAGAATCGGCCTTAGGAGTAGATGTAAAAATATATGCTTCTAAAAACTACATAGAAACGAGATTTCCAGAAACACTAAGACCAGAAATTGGCTGGGTGGCACAATGGGGACCAGAATTAACTTATAATGGAACATATGAAGGGTGGCAATATACTAGTGACGGTAGTGTTCCAGGAATTAATGGAAGAGTAGATATGAGTATATTTTATTATTAAAAAAGACTTCTCAGTATTTTGAGAAGTCTTTTTTAGTCACAATTACCTAAATTAATACAAGAATCATAATAAGTAGAACGCTTTTGTAATTCTTGATCGATATAGTTGTTTCCATATTTTTCACTTAAAGTTTTTTTATCACTAAATAAATTAGTACCTAATCCCAATCTATCCCCTTGAATTTTGATACCCAAAGAAGCAAGTGTAGTAGGATAGTAATCAAAGGTTGTAAAATCACGATTTTTAGTATTATCAGTATCAACAGCAGAATTTAAATAAACATTATAAACGCGTCGTTCATATCCTTCAGGTAAATCATCGAACGATGTAGTATTCATACTAAGATGATCGCCAGCTAAAATGACAGTTGTATTTTCATAGAAGTCCTGTTCTTGAATCCACTCAACAAATTCTGCTAGTTGCATATCAGAACAATAAATAGCATTTAAATAAGGATTACTAGAATAATTAGGGCAGAAATCACTTTCATACCCGTCAGGCATATGGGTGTCAACTGTTAACATAGTAAAATTGAATGGTTCATCACCGTCAGCAACTTTTTCTAGTTCCTGTTTTGCATATTCATACAATATTTCATCTTCATATCCCCAAAAAACATAATAATCATCTGGAACAATACCTGTGTTTCTAGCGGTAAATATATCAAATACCTGATAATCACCATGCCCTTTATAATAAGTTCTTCTGCCTCCAAAAGACAAGTCAGAACCTACCATAATAGATTGATGATAACCTTCTTCTGCTAATATATCACCAATTGCAGTAGCGCCATTAACAAGTCCATTTTCATAGTTTTTATCTAAGTTAGCGTCCACAACACTAAACGGTGTTTTTATAGGAACTCCAGCAGTAGCTGCCACCATACCACCCATCGTCCAAGAAGCACCAAAAGGCATATGAGCACCACCAACACCATCTGTATTAGAAAAATTAATATAATCTTCAGCTAACTCTGTAAGATTTGGAATATAGTTATATGGATAACCACCACCACTTTCATAATCAGCATAAGTAGATTCCATAGATTCTAAATAGATATAAATTAAATTTCTTTTTTTCTTAGGAAATTCCAGTTTTACATCTGCAGGATTTACATATTCTTCTTCGAAAAAAGTAGAACTTTTTGCATTAGCTTCAATATATTCATTTATATATAACTCATCCATTGCGTAAACAACGGAATCAGTCAAAGTATAGATTGGTATAAGACAAGCGATTAAGAAAATAAAAACTGCAATATTAAATTTAATATGAAATTGTTTTTTTAACATAGTAACCTGTAACTGAATCTTACTATTCCTAAAGAAAACTCTATAAATAATATAAATAACAATAAAAATCCCAAGTAAAATTAAAGTTGTTTGTAGCGGAGGATAAATATTAGATTGAAAGAAGTCATCTAATATATCCTTACTAGCAGTAGTAACAGAAGTACCTAAAGTATATAAAATTTCATCAAATGAAGTGAAACTATAATTCTCTATTGCCCAGTTTGTTCCAAGACGCAATGCCATGGAAAGAAAGATAGCTAAGAAAAATAGTATAACAAAAAGAAGACTAATGCTTCCTTTTATAATCTGCACTATAATTTTTAGAACTTTTTTTAACATCCTTTTTACGTTCCTTTACATCAATATTAATCTGTACTACTTTAGAAATAATAAATAATAAACAACTAATTGCAATCGCAACAGCAAAACTTATTAACATGTATTGCATAGTAAAATCGATAGTAAATAATTTAGAACTATACCAATTAATTTTACCAGTATGAATAAAATGATAAATAATAGTCATAATTAAATTAATAATAAAAGTATAACCAAGATAAGGAATAACTAATTCATTAAGCTGTCTTTTTTCCTTTCTTAACTTTTCACTTACCAAGATAGAAATACTAGCAGGTAAGAATAAACACAAATATAACATACTGCACCTTCCTCATTATAATCTATCTTATGGATAGATAAAACAACAAAATTATATCAAAAAACTAGTGGAAAATCAATGAAAATTGTATGAAATATAATATCTTTAACAAAATATAATAAAATGTACTAAAATAAAAGAATATGTTATAATATAGCTATCAAGGAGCGAAGACTATGAAAAAATGTATCATTATTATGAATCCTGAAAGTGGTAAAGTCAAAAGTTTAAGTACGAAAAATGAATTTTATGATGTCTTAAGAAAACATGGTTATGATGCAGAAATTAAATATACTAAGGAACCAAAAGATGCCACCAGAATTGTAGAAGAACTAGAAGATGATGTGGATTTAGTCATCAGTGCCGGAGGAGATGGTACGTTAAATGAAGTAGTAACCGGAAATCTTCGCCGCGAAAAGAAACTTGTTTTAGCGAACCTTCCTATGGGAACAACGAATGATGTTGCCAATATGTATGGATATACAAAAGATTATCAAAAAAACTTGGAATTACTATTAAACGGAGTAAGAAAAAAAGTAGATGTTTGCTATATTGATAATACGCCTTTTGTCTATGTCGCATGTCTAGGAGATTATATTGATATGGCCTATAATACTCCAAGAAATTTAAAAAAGAAATATGGTAAAATTGCTTATATTTTATATGGCTTAAGACAGTTACAAAATAAAATTCATAAGTATCATGTAAAATACAAAGTAGATGGAGTAGAACATGAAGGAGAATATTCATTTTTCTTTATTACTAACTCATCACGTGTAGCAGGTGTAGATGATATTTACTATGATGTAAAAATGGATGACAATATGTTTGAAGTGGCTCTCGCTAATCCAAAAACTAAACCAGATATTTTAAGAATGTTAGTTCAAGTAACTATGAAAGATGTAAAAGAAGTTCCAGGAATTACCTATTATCAAACCAACGATTTTGAAATAGAATTCTTAGACAAACCAAAAACCTCGTGGTGTATTGATGGCGAAGAATATGAAACAAGTAAGGCCAAATATGAATTTAAAGTAGATCAAAAAGTAAAAATGTTAATACCAAGAACAAATGCAAAGAAGTTATTTAATAAGTAAGGGGAAGTTATGGCAAGAGAAAATAAAAAAGTATATAAAAAAGAAAAACGTCAATTAAAAATTAATATTGTTGTATATTTAGTACTAAGATTTTTAGTAATCGTATGTATGGTAGAGCAATCTTTAAAAGGAAACTGGCATAGTGTTGCTTTATGTTTTCTAACTTTAATATTGTTTACTCTACCAACAATTGCTTCAAGAACTTTTAAAGTAAAATTACCAACAACACTAGAAATTATCATTTATTTATTTATCTTTGGAGCAGAAATACTAGGAGAAATTCAAAACTTTTATGGAGTATTTAAACACTGGGATACTATGTTACATACACTAAATGGTTTTCTATCAGCAGCAATTGGATTCTCACTAATCGATATTTTAAATAGAACAGAAAGATTTCATATTAAAATGACACCATTATTCGTAGCACTAGTTGCTTTTTGCTTTTCTATGACGATAGGAGTACTATGGGAATTTTTTGAATTTACTGCAGACCGTTATTTTAATACGGACATGCAAAAAGATAGAATTGTAGAAAAAATACAATCAGTAGAATTAAATAAAGAGAATAAGAATGATCCAATTATCATAGACGATATTAATAAAACAATTATCTATAGTGATAACAATAAAAAAACGACAATTGAAGGTGGATATTTAGACATTGGTATTATCGATACTATGAAAGATTTAGTAGTCAATTTTATTGGTGCATTAGTATTTTCTATTTTAGGATTCTTATATATTAAAGATCGTGATGAATACAAGTTCATTGAAAGATTCTTACCAGTAATGAAGAAATTTAAAGAAGAATAGCCTAGGGCTATTTTTTTTGAAATTTTTAAGGAAGACTCCTACTTTTTTCGAATAATAAAGTAGGAGGTGAAACTATTAAAAAATTTTATACTTGTCGTTATGATAGAGCATTTAAAGAGGTGTTTATGAACGAGTCAAACAAAGACTTGTTAATTTATTTATTAGAAGGGATTCTAAAACTAAAAATAAATAACGTGGAATATCTCAATTTAGAACAGAATGTAGGAAATATCTATGTAAAGAGAAAACACTTTGATTTATTTTTAAAAACAGACATTGGAAATATTCAAGTAGAAGTAAATGCTTCCAATCTAAATTATGTAAAACCAAGAAATATGTCTTATATATGTGCAATATACTCTAACCACGTATTAAAAGGACAAAATTATAACCAAGATACTAAGATTATACAAATTAATTTTAGTTATGGACTAGAAGATTCAGAAGAGAAAAGAGTATATTATGTCCAAGATCAAAGCAATAAAAAATATGTGGAAAATTTTACCATTTATGAAATCAATATGGAAAAATATATAAACTATTGGTATACTAAAAACAAAGAAAAAATAGAAGAAAATAAAGAAATAATTATGCTAGATTTAGAATTAGAAGAATTAAAGCTTCTGTCAAAAGAAGATAGGATGGTGAAAAAATATATGAGTGAAATGGAAAAAATCAATAGTAATCCTGAATTTTTTGAATATATGAGTGCAGAAGAAGATAATCGAAAGATAGAAAATTCTATTAGAAGAGAAATGATAGAAAGAGGATTAAAAGAGGGTTTAGAGCAAGGTCTAGAGCAAGGCTTAGAACAAGGACTAGAGCAAGGACTAGAGCAAGCAAAAATTGATATTGCTCATAATATGCTAAAAGATGGATTAGATATTGTTACAATAGCTAAGTATACTGGTTTAGCTAAAGAAACAATCCAAGAGATGTCTAAATAGTGATAAAAGAGAATAAAAGAAAATAAAGTAAAATAAGATTACTTTATTTTTTTGTCGATTTTTGTCATACGAAACATTTGTCATGTTTTGTCGAAATGCTAGAAAATATTTTCTATTTGTTTTATAGTGCAAATAGAGGTGAAGACATGCTAACAGTATCACGACAAGTAAACAGAGGAATCATGTTTATTAGATTGGAGGGAGAACTAACTACAAACAACTTCTATAAAGTAGCAGAAGAAATTAACTATTTATTATATAACCAAGGAATTTTAGTTTATGTATTTAACTTAGAAGACGTAAATAAAATAGATAAAGGTATATTGGGAAGTATTCAAAATAAGTTAACAGAAATATTTTTAAAATGTGGTAGTGTTGCTATCTGTGGTATATCAACAAAATTAAGAAAAATGTTAGGAGAAAGAAAAAACGAATTATTTTATGTAACAGAAGAAAAAGAAGTATTTCAATATATTAGTATTTAAAAGGAGAGAATATGGACAGCGTATTGGAATATGAAGATATGATTTATAAAATGATTGGTAGATACCGAAACTTTGATAAAGAAGACCTATATCAAGTAGCGATGCTTGGTTTAATGAATGCTAAAAAAAATTATAATCCAAATGAAAATACAAAGTTTTCAACTTATGCTTATTATTATATTTTAGGGGAGATTAATGCTTATATTAGAGCGAGTAATCCTGTAAAGATAAGTAGAGATCTCCTTCGACTGAACAAAAGCTTAGAACATGCAAAAGAAGTGATGGCACAAAGATTGAAAAGGGAACCAACAACAGAAGAATTATCTGTCTTTTTAGAAGTTCCCATAGAAAAAATAGAAGAAGCAACACTTGCAACTAGACAGGTAGAGAGTCTAGATTACACCTATAGTGATGAAGAAAGTGATTTATATAATTCTTTTGGACAAGAAGAAACACAAATGACCGAAGACTTCTTAGATTTAAAAGATGCCATAGAAAATCTCCCAAGAGAAGAACAACAGTTAATTATTGCGAGATATTATACGGGACTAACACAACAAGAAACAAGCGAGTCTCTAGGAATGTCTCAAGTACAAGTATCAAGAAAAGAATCAAAAATATTACAAAAGCTAAAGACAACTCTATAAAATAGAGTTTTTTTTATGAAAAAATGATATAATAAAGCTAGAAACATTCCATTGTGAGTGGTCGAGGAGGTGTTGAGAAGGAAGGTGTGTTAAAAAGGGGGAAGTCTATATGAATAAATAATTTCATATAATGAAAAGAAGGAGTGTAAAAGATGTATTGTAGTGAGTGCGGTGCAAAGAATGAAAAAGATGCTCTATTTTGTGAAGAATGCGGTGCAAAGTTAGAGCAACCAAAAGAGGAGAAAACACCTAAGAAAAAAACACAAAAAAAGAAAAACACAAAAAAATTAAATAAAAAACAATGGATTATTATCGGTATTATTATAGCTGTAGTAGTAATCTTATTTGTAGTATTTCAAGTGTTAAAAACACAGACATCACCATCTAAGATTGTAGAAAATTATATTGAAGCAATAAATAATAAAGATTATGAAAAGTTGTATGATTATGCAAATTATACTGGTGATCAAACATTTATTAGTAAAAAAGCTTATACAGAGGCTGTAAAAGAAAAATTAGAAGGAAAAAGTACCATTAACAATTTTGTAGTTGGAACAACAACTTATGAAAATGGGGGACTTACAGCAGTAGTCACAGTAAATGCTACTATGAGAGTAGGAACTAGTACAACAACGACAACAGATTCATCATTTGAAATCAAATTAACAAAAGAAAAAGAAAAAGCATTTTTGTTCTTCCCAAAATGGACAATGGCAGATGATGAATTATTAGGAATGAACACAACAGAAAATTATAATATTACAGTACCAAAAGATACAGAAATAACCTATGCAGGAGTCAAAGTAACAGATAAATATCTTGATAAAGAAGAAAAAGAAGACTATACAGAAACATATATTCTACCACAAGTATTAACGACTTCTACAAATGTAGAATTCAAGTTACCTGGTGGATTAGAAATCGAAAAAGAGATTACCCCATCAAGTTATAGTAAAAGATATAGCTTAAGTATTACAACTAGTGATCTTACGGATAAAACCAAAGAAAAATTAACAAAAGAAGCAACAGAAACAATGGAGACAACGATGAAGGGAATTATTGATAATAAGAGTTTTGATGACATAAAATCTGTATTAGCTGAAAAACCAGATTCTGAATATTATAAAGATTTTGCAGAAGAATATGCAGATTATTTAAAAGATGTTCAAGAAGATAGCAAAAAATTAACATCTTTCGATGTGGAAAGCATGACAGTTTCATCAATCGGCTTTACAAGAGATTATCAATTAAGCTTAAGAGTAAGAATGAGCTATTCATGGACAGAAACAGATAATAATGGAGAAGAAGAGGATGATAGATATAATTATGTTACTTTCTATATGATTCCAGAAGAAGATAATTATAAAGTAGTAGGTATCTCTTCATTCCCTGTAACAGTTTCTTATTTATGGTAAAGAGAGGAGTAAACAATGGCAAAATTTTGTAACAAATGCGGAAAACCATTAGTAGATGGCAAATGCTCACATTGTGAGCAAACTGAAAAAGAAGTAGTAGAGTCTACTTCTGAAGAAAATTTATTTATAGAATATCTTAATGTATTAAAAGGAATGTTCACGCATCCAGTTGCCACAATAAAAAAAGAAGCAACAGCAAAAAATCTTCCATTAGGAATTGTATCAATTGTAATTTGTGCAATATTATTTGGAATTTTCATACATGTATTATTAAGCAATATATTCTCATCTGTAGGTATGGATTTATCAGTAATCAGTACTATGATGGAGCAATTAAATACCCAAATAGCAGCAACAGGATTGTCATTACCATCACTTTCAAATGTAGGAATAAAAATGGCAATCATGTTTGCCATAGCATCAGTAATTATGGCAGGATTAATCTACTTAATGCATGCTGTAATATTTAAAAAGAAATTAGATTTTAAGAAAATAATTTCTATGATAGGAATAATTGAAGTATCCTTTAGTGTACTTCTTTTAGCAGCAACCATATTATCATTTATTCATTATGTACTAGGTTTAATTATATTGATATTGGCAATAGCCTTCTTATTAGTACACTTACATCAAGGAATTTTAGTAATTTCCACAACAACTAAAACTCAAACAATTTATACAATTGCATTATGTGTAGGTATTGCGATTATCGCATTTACTTTATCATTAGTAACAGTACTAATATCTAGTATATTAGCACTAAGTCTTCAAACCACTAGTACCTCAATTAGTAGTGGACTAGGACTATAGAAAGGAGTAAACAATGGCAAAGTTTTGTAATAAATGTGGAAAAGCATTAGTCGATGGAATTTGTCCTGATTGTTCTAAAAAAGAAGAAGTAAAAGATGAACAAACAACAACAACAAGCAATTTAGGAAATGACTTATTAGATATTATAAAAAATATTTGGAAAAAGCCTATTGAAATAATAGAAAAATATGTAAAAAAAGAAAATCTTCCATTATCATTTATTCTTTTAGGAATTGGTGTATTAGTAGGTGGAATATTCACATACTGTTATACAGATAGTATTGTAACTGGAATAGTTACACAAATAAATAATAAAATGGCAGGTATTGCTTCTATGATGGGGCAGTCTTATACTGCAACAACACCAATCACAACTATTCCATTTTTCCAATTATTCTTATCAGGAATTTTAACTACAGCATTAGCCTATACATTCTTTATTCTTTTATCAAAATTATTTGTAGGAATTATCTTTAAAGGAAAAGCTAGTCTAAAACAGTTTACTACAGCAGTTGCAACTGCTAGTGTATTTCCAACTCTATTTACATTAGTAGGAATTTTAACAAGTTTTATTTCATATCAATTGACATCATTCATTTATTTAATAGGTTTAATATTATTTATTGTAGTAGTTGTACAAAGTTTTATGGATGTATTAAAAGCAAAAGAAGAAAGATTAGGCTATGCAGTACCATTAACAGTTATTATCACTTATGTAGGTATTATTGTAATTAATATTATTGTTTTAGCCATAATCACATCAAGTCAAGTAACACCAATATATTAAATTCAAAAGAAGTGATTTCTCACTTCTTTTTTGTATGAAATAAAAAAAACAGCAAAGAATATAAATGGTGATATAAATGAAACAAGAAAAATATGAAATGATTGCAAAAGAACATAAAGCAAAGAATCCTAAACTACAAAATGCAATTGTTGCATTTTTAATAGGTGGAGTAATTGGAATGATAGGAGAAGGAATTATAGAATTATTATGTAATATTTTTCATATGTCTAGAAATAATGCAGGGACTATTATGATAGTAATTATGATTTTTATAGCATCTCTTTCAACTGCTTTAGGATTTTTTGACAAATTAGTAACAAAATTTAAATGTGGTCTTTTAATACCAATAACTGGATTCGCTCATTCGATGACAAGTGCTGCACTAGATTATAAAAAAGAAGGCCCTATTTATGGAGTTGGAGCAAATATTTTTAAATTAGCAGGATCGGTAATTTTATATGGAATAGTAGCTGCTTGGTTTTTTGGAATGATTCGTTATTTATTAGGAGGTAGAATATGACATTTACTTATAATGATGTATATGTAAAAGATACCGCAACGATTGCAGGTCCATATGAGAAGAAAGGTCCATTAAAAAAGTATTTTGATAAAACTTTTGATGATTTATACTATGATGAGGACTCCTGGGAAAAGGCAGAAATAAAATCAGTAAAAGAAAGTCTAAAGTTATTACATAAGAAAGTTGGAATCAAAAGAAAAGAAGTAGATGTTATTTTAGGTGGAGATTTACTAAATCAGATAGCAGCGACTACCTATGGTGCATATAACTTTTCCAAATGTTTTCTAGGGTTATATGGAGCTTGCTCCACTTCTGTAGAAGCAATGATACTAGGAAGTGTGTTAATTGATGCAAAGAGAGTAAAAAATGCTATTGTAACCGTTTCCTCACATAATATGGCAGCCGAAAAACAATTCAGAAACCCAACGGAATATGGTGCACCAAAACCAAAAAGTGCTACCTTTACTGCAACAGGTAGTGCTTCCATGTTACTAACAAAAGAAAAAACAGACATTAAGGTAGAGTCTTCTACCATTGGACAAATTATAGATTTAAATCAAAATAATCCTAACGACATGGGAAAAGTGATGGCACCAGCTGCGATTGATACGATTAAAAGGCATTTAAAAGATTTAAATAGAAAACCAGACTACTATGATTTGATTGTAACTGGAGATTTAGGTTTATATGGGAAAGAAATATTAAAAGATTATATGTTAGAGGAATATGATTTAGATTTAAAAGATAATTACAATGACTGTGGAGTTATGCTATATGATTTAAAAGAACAAGAAGAATGCTTAGCAGGAGGAAGTGGACCTGTCTGTAGTGCCCTAGTATCCTTTGGATATATCTATCATGAAATGAAAAAGAAAAATCTAAAAAGAGTACTAATCGTCGCAACAGGAGCTCTATTTTCCCCAACTATGGCTTATCAAAAAGAAAATATTTATTCAATTGCTAATGCAATTAGTTTGGAGGTAGTCTAATGTTACTTGTAAATTCATTTCTATTCTGCGGAATAGTATGTATGATTGCTCAAATTATATTAGATAATACAAAATTAACTCCTGGACATGTAACTAGTATGTTTGTAGTATTTGGAGCTTTTTTAGATTCATTTAGTTTTTATGACAAAATTATAAAAGTAGTAGGGGGAGGAGCTTTATTACCAATAACTAGTTTTGGTCATTCTTTAATTCATGGAGCATTAGCCAAGGCAAACGAATATGGAATTCTAGGAATTCTGATGGGAATGTTTGATTTAACTGCAACAGGTATCACAGCAGCAATCATCTTTTCCTTTGTATTTACTTTGATATTTAAGCCCAAAAACTAATAATCTATGATAAAATAGACTTGGTGATAGAATGAAAGAAGAAGTAAGAAAAGTAATAGAAGAAGAAAGAGTAAAACCAGAAGCAACTTATCAAAAACCATTTCTTATTTTATTAACAGGAAATGTAGGAAGTGGAAAGAGTTTGGTTTCGCAAATATTATCAAAAGAATTAAATTTATATTTAATTAGTGGAGATTATATAAGAAATATAATAAAAAAACGATACCCAGAAATAAATCTGCATAGTGTAGAAGTCAGGCAAACAAATAATATAGTCTGTTTAGAAGAAATGAAATACTGTATAGATAATAAATATTCTATAATTCTAGACAGAAGCGTATCGAATAAAAAGGATTTATCTACGATTACTGAAAGAGTAGATTTACCAATCATTTTGATTAAAATAATATCTTCTGAAGCTGAAAATATAAAAAGAGTAAAAAATAGACAAGAAGAAAAGGAAATGGTAATACCACATTACGGACATCAAGAATCAAAAAGTGGAGTAGTAACAGAAGAAGAATATAATAAGATAAAAGAAAGAAAAATATATGATTTAGAGGATAGTATATATAATTATTTTATAAATACTAATACATCATTGGAAGAATTAAAAATAAATTTAAAGGATATTATAGAAGATATAAAGAAAAAATATAAATAAAAAAGAAATTGCTATTGCAGTTTCTTTTTTAATATTGATTAGATGAAAGTGAAATGATTAAATCCATATTATCGTCTTTAGCCATAATATTTTTATGATGTTCACCACATTTTTTACAACGATAAACAATTTTATAAGTATCCCTAAATTTTTCAATCCCAATTGGCTCTAAAATTCCTAAACAAGTGTTTTGCCTATCTCCTGGCATAATATCAACATGCTTAGAGCAAAGACAGAAAGGGCAGTGATCTCTAGCGCTATATCCTAAAGGTAAGACTTTTTTACCACAAGCCTCACAAACAAATTCTTCATCTCTCATAGTAAATTTTTTCATAATTTCTCCTTATTTAATTTTTTTGTAATAATATTTATATGGTCTAGAATTACTTTCTTTACGATTAATCAAAATATTCATATAAGTGGAGAAAGCTTTTTTATAAGGTTTATATAAATATGAATAAAAAATAACATTATCTTCTTTCATAATTAAATAACGATCTTTCCAACGAATATTTTCAAAATTTGTAGACCCATCTTTATATAATTCTATAAATTCATATTTACTATCAATTTTTGTATGAATCTTTTTAGGATTAAATAAATATGGAGGCTCTATAATTTCTCCCATCAATTTCCATTTACCAATAAAATCTTTTGGATGTACATCAGCAATATGTTTATCTAAGTACATACGATGAGCTAGTTCATCCTCATTTTCTTGATTTAAATCGTATGCTTCAACATATATATCTATTTTATCATTATTATAAACTTCTTGAAAAGAACCTCTGATTTGAATATTATTTTCCTTAGCATATTCAATAATTTTTTTATAAGAATCTAAAATAGTAGTTTCAACAGTAGAGTGTAAAACATTTTTAATTTTCTGACTATTAATGATTCTAATACCTTTTTTATTATAATTATGTAGAGAGTTGGGATTAGATAAAATATAATCAGGCAATATCCTTCCAATAAAACATCTAGTGTTTTCTTGTGAAAATCCTTTCTCATAATTTTCTACAATAAAAGGATATTTAGTAAATTGTTCTGGCTTAATTCTTTTATCAACGGTTTTAAGAACATGTTTAATATCAGCTCTAGATTTAATAGTAGTAGAAATACCAACAATTGTAAAATTAGGGTTAACAATAAATTCCACTTTTTGTTTTGTCATATTATTTTTCAGTTTTTGCAGTATCATTATTTTTTTTGAGCTTTCATCCTCAATTTTTTTGATTTGCTCGTTTAATTTTTCTTTCTTTTCATCTTGTAATAAATCTTTAATTTCCTCTAAAGAAAACCCTGAAAGTTGCAAATCTTTTATTTTCTTTAAAGTATTAATTTGTTTTTCACTATAGTATCTATAACCAGTTAGCGGATTAATTTTCACTGGCTTTAGTAAATTAATTTTATCATAATACCTTAAAGTTTTTATTGTAGTTTCACATAAATATGAAAACTCTCCAATTTGATACATACAAATTCTCCTTTCTTAATAAGAACTTATCACTCCCCGTAAGGGGAGAGTCAACCCTTTTTGTTATAAGTTATTATAGCATGCAAGAAAGGTTTTGTGCTATAATGGAAAAGAAAATGGTAGACGGAAGTGATAATTATGAAATTTAAGATAAATGAATTTGAAGGGCCACTAGACTTACTACTTCATCTAATTAAAGAAAATAAAATGGATATTATGAATATTGAAATAGAACGTATTACAGAACAATATATTTCATATTTAGATGAGCAAGAAAAAATGAATTTAGAAATTGCTAGTGAGTACTTAGTAATGGCTTCCGAATTAATTGAATTAAAATCAAAGTTATTACTTCCAAATCAAAAAAATGAAACAGAAGAAGAGGAAGAAGCAGATCCGAGAGAAGAATTAGTAAATAGACTTTTAGAATATCAAGCTTATAAAGAAATTACTAAAGTATTAAAAGAGAAAGAAGAATTACGAAAAGAAATTTATACTAAATCACCGGAAAGTGTAAAAAATTATGTAGATGAAAATGCCAAATTATCAAGTGATATTACTTTAGATGATTTAGTAGAGGCATTTAAAAAGTATCTAGAAAGAAAAAAAGAGACAAAGCCACTAAAAACAAAAGTGACAACAAATGAAATTAGTGTGTCTTCTAGAAGATTAGAAATAAAAAGCATTTTGAGAAGTAAACCAAAAGTATCATTTTTTGAACTATTTCCAGTTCTAAATAAAGAATATGTAGTTGCAACTTTTTTAGCAATTCTAGAGATGGCAAAAAATAAAGAATTAAAAATTACACAAGACAAAAATTTTGATGATATTATATGTGAGGTGCGGGATGAAAAATAAAGCAGTATTAGAAGGATTATTATTTGTGGTAGGAGAAGATGGATTAACTCTAGATCAAATAGAAGAAGTATTAGAAATATCAGAAGGTGAAGTAAAAGAACTAGTAAATGAATTAAAGCATAGTTATGAAAAGGAAGATAGAGGGTTAAGAATAGATTTTTTAGGGAATCGATTAAAACTAACCACGAAATTTGAGCACAGAGAATATTATCAGAAGTTATTAGAAAATCCTGAAACCAATATCCTAAGTCAGGCAGCTTTAGAAACTCTAGCCATTATTGCCTATAATGAACCTCTTACTAGAATGCAAGTGGATAAAATAAGAGGGGTAAGCAGTAGTCAAATGATTCGAAAACTAGTTGCCAAAGGATTAATAAAAGAATCTGGTAGAAGTGATTTGCCAGGAAGACCTATTCTTTATGAAACAACAAATGATTTTTTAGATTATTTTGGATTAAATAACATTAAAGAATTACCAGATATGGAAAAGTATATTGAAGAAGTAGAAGAAGAACCAGAGGATGAAAAAGATTTATACACATCAAAATATAAAGAAGAATAAAGACCTACATATGTTTTGTAGGCCTTTTTAACATTTCTTCGTATATTTCTCCTAAACTAATAAAATTATCATTATTACCATCAGTATGAGTTTGTAATATATTCATCTTATATTGAGAAGAAACCACTGTGTATAAATCAATAATAGCTGGTAACTGTTCATCAGTAAGTTGTTCTAAAGAATTAATATATAAGAAACCATCATAATATTTTCTATCTCCAGAAGTGCATCCTTGGTATGGAAGAATCTGAAATTGATTTAACAATTGAGTACATAACACTTCCAAATTGTCTTCCTGATCAATTCCAGCAGCATCGATTCCTAATTTTTTATATTCTTCTTTTAAGATTCTTTGGAAAAAAGGAGCATGTTTATCTTCGCCTTCTTTCATAGGAATCATTTCTCCATTTGGCATAATAACAAGACCAGGAGTAAAAGGATTAATTTTTTCTTTCATATTATCACCAGATTAATTATACCAAAAGAAAGAAAAAAAGTAAAAAGTGCTAGAAATTATAAAAATATATGATATAATCTAATATGTAATGCCTGTGTGGCGGAATTGGTAGACGCGCTGGACTCAAAATCCAGTGTTAGCGATAACGTGTCGGTTCGAGTCCGACCACAGGCACCAGTTAGACAAAAAAGAGCAGTTGATAAAACTGCTTTTTCTTTTATATAGCAACAAATTAGTTCATCTGCATTTCATTAAGGCATAAGTACGTGTACCACAAATATACCACACGTATACCCCAAAATAAAAAGTGAATAAAATTAGTTAACTTCTGTGATTAAATCTTCAATAACATGAAAGATATAAAGAACAAAAAAAGACTATCATATTAAATTCATACATTGATTGGTATAGTATATAAATGTACAAACACTACGTAAATAAATGTAAACCTGAAAAATACCCCTTGTCAATAAAAAAAAAACAAGATACAATAAAGGTGGCATAGTAGGAAAGGGAGCATAGTGATATACTAGAAAATAAAAAAAACAAGTGGTGATAAAATGGCAATAAAAACGGTAAATGTTGAAGCTGAACGAGTCTACAGGAAGAAAATTTTTTCTAGACTAATAAAAATAGCATTTTTACTATTAATTATTTTTATATCCATTGTTTATTTGTTTTTGTATATCATCTACGATGGAGGAAGGTTTACGGTCAACTTGGATAGAAATTTATCAAATAGAAAAAATATATTTTTATCTGAAGATGGTAAAATGAACTCCAAGACAAGGCAACTATCAGCAGATACTATAGATTACATGGATAACATTTCAATCAAATGGCTTCCAACAGAGATTGATACAGAAGCAACTGGTGCCCATAACGGAGATAACTATATAGCCTATACTTTCTATGTTGTAAATGCTGGAAAAGAAAAAGTCCATTATTGGTATGAAGTGGATGTGGATGATACAGTAAAAAATGTAGACGAAGCAATTAGAATCATGATATACCAAAATGGAACCCCTACAGTGTATGCAAAAAAGAACAAAACAACAAAGAAAAAAGAGCCAGGTACAAAAAAATTTGTATCAAAAGATATCGCTGTACTAGAGCAAAGAAAAAATATGAAGCCCGGTACAAAAGATCGCTATACCATAGTAATATGGATAGAAGGTGATGATCCAGAATGCAAAAATGATTTATTAGGTGGAGAAATCAAAATGCATATGGATATCACAGAAGAACATATTTCAAATAATAAATAAGGAGTGAAGAGGAATGAAAAATCAAAACAAAAAGAAAAAAAGAAAAATATTTTTATCATTGATTATGATTCTATTTGTAGGTGTTATCTTAACAGCATCAACTTATACATGGTTTACTGCTAATAAGACTGTTACTGTTGATTCATTAGATGTTAATGTATCTACTTCTACAGGTCTACAAATTTCAACAGATGCTATTAACTGGAAAACTATCGTTACAAGTGATGATATTCTAAATGCTAAAACTACTGGATATACAGCAGCAGTAAATCAAATTCCATCAGGTCAAACAAACCCTGTTTCTTCTGGCGCTGAAGTTGACTCTGATACAGGATATTTAAATATGTATCGTGGATTATTATCTGATGATACAGGTTTAGGAAACTTAAAATTAACTGCAGTTAAATCAACAGAAACAAATGGAACAGAAGGAGACTTCATTGCATTTGACTTATTCTTTAATACAAATGAAGCACAAGATATCTATTTAACATCAGGCTCTAACGTTATAGGTGGAGATGCTGATGGCGGAGGTACTGATACTTCTATTCAAAATGCTGCACGTGTAGCGTTCTTACCACAAGGAACAAATCCTGAAGCTAGTAATTCATCTGCTAGTCAAGCATTAAAAGCGACTGACGCTACTGGATTAAAAATCTGGGAACCAAATGCAGATACACATACTGCAAACGGTGTAAATAATGCTCAATCAAATTATGGAAAAGGTGGATTACAAGCTGGTGAAGGAAATGCTCCAGTAGAATATTATGGAGTAAAAGCTGCAATTGGCAGTGGAAATGCACAAGATGTTGGCTCAACTGATGGTACATATTTCAATCTAGTAGATACATCTAAAGGATTATTTACAACAAATAAATCAGGAATTCCAACTACAGCATATCAACAAGTTTTACACTTAGCAAAAGGTGTAACAAAAGTTAGAATCTATATGTGGGTTGAAGGACAAGATGTTGACTGTGAAGACTATGCTTCAGGTGGAGATTTAACATTCAACTTACAATTCAGTTCATTATCAGCACAAGCATAATTATGATCAGTAAGTTGGTCATTAAAAAAAGAAACAAGGCCTTCATCGAAGGCCTTTTATTATAATAGGAGGGTTTATGGAACAAGCACAAGAATTACTAAAACTATATAAACAAGTAGAAAAGCATATTCGTTATCTAGAGGAGAATATAATAAGTGAGGAAGAAAATGATGACTAAAGAGTTACAAGAAAGAATCAAAAAAGAAATCGAAGTAAATGAAAATCACATTGATAATTTTCCTTTAGAAACAGAAACTGGAACAAAGAAGATGAAAGAAAAATTCCATCGTAAGGCAGTAGAAGAACGAAATGCTTATATAGAAAAAGAACTGCCAAAGTTTAAAGAATATCAAAAAGCTACATACCTAGAATTAGATAATTATGTAAAAAACGTTTTTCCAAAAGATAAAACAAATGAATATGAAGAAGAGAAAAAATTATTGGAAGAACTACTAAGAATTATTCCATTGATAGATGAAAAAATATCCTTAGAAATAAAACTAGGATTAGCCCATATTTTCTATCAATTATCAGAAAAGACAGAGTCATCTTTAATGACAATCAATCAGAGTATTGCTGATTTTATCCAAATTATGAAGGATGCCAATATAGAATTAACAGTAGCTGATTTTAACTATAGCCCATTCGTAAAGGAATACATGGATACATTTTTATCAACTAGAGATAAAGAAAATTTTGAAGATATAATGCAAACAACTTTTAAAGAAATCTACTGGGAATGTCCGGAATTGATTACACATATTAAAAGAAATTTAATAACGATAGTAAAAAAACATTACACGGTATTAAAAACATATAGTGATAAAATAACAGAAGAAATGTTAACTGCAAAAGGACTAACAAAAGACAATATTTTAAAAGTATATCAAGAGAAATTATTAACGTTAGAAGATAAAATAGACAAAGATGAATTTTCAAATCTTCAAATGTTTTTGGGAAAATCAAGAAATGTAGATGATTATACTGAGGGAGCTCCACTTCGTAGTAAAAGTTTTAATCAATTAGTAATAAAAGATACCTATGCTGAACTAACAGAAGAAGAGAAGAAAGTATTTGATGTAGAAAGCATTAATCTAGAAAGACATTTAGAAATATTAAAAGAATACTATAATTATGAAAGTATTATTAAAGATTTGATTGAAAAGTTTAAGAAAAAAGAGGAATCTAAAACTAAATATGATGCTAAAAACAAAGAAATAGAGACTGAAGAAAAAAATCGTGAAAAATTATACAAAGATTATCTTAGAGCAAGTGGAATAGGTTTCTTAGCAAAAAAGAAGGAAACTAAAATGGCAGAAATAAAGGTAAAGATAAAAGAAGTTATAAACAAATTAACAACTCTTTACCAAGAATTAGAAGAATTAGAAATTGATGTAAATGTAGGAAAATATCTAACAGAAGGTAGTAGTGTTTATGATCTTTTAGTAACAAGTCTAAGCTCCTATATATATATTGAAAATATATTGGTAGAAAAGTTCCAAGACATAGATGTAGACTTCAATTTAGCAAATTATGTTAAAAGATATATGAAGTTTATATATAATCCGAATGCAGATTTCCTACATAAGATAACTGCATTATTAGACTATGATATAGCAGAAGTAATTTCTGAAAAGTATGGTTTGCTAGGAATGAATGTAGAAAAAGATGCAATAAGTCAAGATAGTATAGATACTACTGTATCATCAGTAAAAGTAACAACAATAATAAATAACATCAAAAGATCAAACTTGACAATAGAAGAAATAAAACTAATTTGTGACATCAAGAAAATCGATTACACGATAGAAGATGAAATATTATAAAACTATTTATGAAAATTTTTCAAACAATAGTTTTTTTTTCTTTAATATGCTATAATTAATTATAAAAGAATAAAGATGGCGTGGTGAAAAAATGAGTGCAGCGAAAAACGTATTAAAATCAATTGGATATTTATTTGTAGGTATGCTTGTTGCTCTATGTGTATATACCTTTATTATGACAGATATATTAAAAAAAGATTATGCAAATGTCTTTGGTTATACATATTTTGTAGTTGCAACAGGATCTATGTCTGGAACCATTGAAGTAAATGATGTAGTAATAGTAAAACTAGGTGATGATGTAAATGTAGGAGACATTATTACCTACAAAACAGAGGATAAAGCTTTTATTACCCACCGTGTAGTTAAAAAAATTGGTAGTCAAATTATTACACAGGGAGATGTAAATAATACAGAAGATGAACCAATCAGTAAAGAAGATGTAGTAGGAACAGTAGAAATGGTAATTTCACCAAGTTTCGTATTAAAACTGATAGCAGTAATATTAATTATCTTCATATTACTAGCATTCCTAAATTTCGATAAGATATTTAAACGTTTCATCTTTGCTGATACAACTCCACAGAAAAAAGGAGTACAAGGAACAGTACCGGAAGAATTATTCTCAACAACTCCTGTAAAGAAAGAAGAAAAATCAACTGGTAATACAGTGAATATTCCAATCAGTGAAGTATTAAAAATTCAAAAAGATCAAGAATTAGCAGAAGTGGAAGATGAAATAGAAGTATTAGAAGTGGAAGATATCATCGATATTGATGATAATAATATTGTAAGAAAAGAAAGAAATAGTGCAAAAGAAAAAGAAAAAGAACTTTTAGAGCAAGTACTAAACTTATTAAGAATTAAAAATGATACATTGACAATCACAAAAATGAACAAAAAATGGTTAACTAAATATCAATATGTTTATAAATTAGCTCAAATCTTATCTATAGGGGATACAAAAGAACTAGAAGAGACAATTATGCATCCAACATTTAAAGAAATTTATGATTATGATTTAGACCGTGTAGGGCTATACGAAAACCTAAGAAATAAAATTTATGAAATGCCAATCTATGTGTTTTTAAGAATTTTAACTTTTGCGATTCTTTATAATGATACTGCTTTCTTCGACGGGGTATATAAGATTTTAAAGTATAAAATTCAACTTGATCAAGGGAATCATTTTAAAGTCATAAAAAAGAATGATACTTATGCAAAAAAACAAATAAAATCACTAATAACATTTCTACAAAAAATATCAATTAAATATGATAACAAAAAAGTATTTGAATTAGATAGAATAGAACGTTATGTAAAACTTAAAAACTATGTAAATCATTAAAAAGGAGGAAATTGCGGTGAAGAGGATTGTAGTAAAAAAAACAGCGGTCTTAAAAATTTCTTGTATTTTTCTTATCTTGATTGCATCTTTTACAATTATTAACTTATTCACTGCAACAACAACCTTGAGTAACATAGAAGAAACTTGGGATGGAGTAGAAATCGCTACTTCTTTTTCCGGTGGAAACGGAACAAAAGAAAACCCTTATCAAATTACCAAAGGAAGTGAACTTGCTTATTTAAAGCAACTTGTAGAAGAATGTCATACAGAAGAACTTCAAAATAAATATTTTATAATAACACAAGATATTGATTTAGGTGGTAATAACTGGCAAGGAATAGGTACAATAGTAGGAAATGAAACTAGGGCATTTACTGGGCATATTGACGGGCAAGGATATAGTATTAAAAACTTTGATATAGAAACACCAACGATAATAGATAATACAGATTATTATGGATTTTTTAACATTGTAAATGAGGCAGAAATTAAAAATCTAAATTTCTATAATGTAACAATAAAAACAGCTGTAACAAGTAATCCATCAATCGTTGGTTTAGTAGCAGGCAGTGTCAAAGGAAAATCAAACATCAACAACATTGCAATTCAAGAATCAAGTTTAGATTTATCTAAAACGCTAGGCACACAAAATAATAAGATTGGTGGTGTCTTTGGAGAAGTTAATGAAGAAGTAACAATAGAAAATATTTATAACCAAATGGATATCATAGATATTAATGGTAATACTTTTGGAAGTGTCTTTGGTGTATTAAGTGGTAAAGCCAACAATATTGTAACGCAAACTACTTTTACTAATTTCTTATCTGTTAATGTTTCTTATGCAAAAGAAATAACAAAAACAGGAGTACTAGAAAATAGTTATAAGTTGACAAGTGATAATAATAACCTATATGTTTCTGATAATACAGAAACAACGCTAGAAAGTTTATTAGAAAAATTAAATGAAAAAATAGAAGATAATTATACTTGGCATATAGACTCTCTACACTTAAAGATTAGTAGAGTAGAAGATTTACAAGCAATGCAAAGTGACTCTACTAATTATATTCCAGCATTATTTAGCTTTGGACAAAGTGTTTCTATTCCATTACACGATACAGGAATAGAAGGAGATACTGTATATATTAATGATCTAGATAGTGATTATAACTATTACATGGGTCTAAATTACACAGAATCAAGCACGGGTACTTTACCAACGGGAAATAATCAAAATTTATATAATGACAATAACCTAGTAAAAGTATATATAAAATATAATGGAACAGATATTTCAAATGATTCACTTACAGGATACATTAGTTTAGATGAACAACAAAGTAATATGGTTTATTACAAGTATTATCCAGTAGAAAATGGATATGTAGATATAGAATTAATTGATAATCCTTATGCTGATCGTCCAAAGGATAAAGCATTTAATGGTTGGCTAACAGATTATCAAGGTGCACAAATATTATATGATGCAGAAACTTATACAAGATATGTAAGAATTCCTGTAACATATGCTAATGGAGTATCAAATACAATTAATATTACAATGTATGCTTCTTGGATAAAAGCAACTACAGCAACAGCAACAAGTTCAAGTAGTTGGAGTAGTGTTTTTGCTAGTTTAGATGATGCGGGAATGGTATCAATCAAGAAAACTACTTATGATTATGAAGATATGAGTAATTATTATACTAGAGAGAATATATCATCATCTTATTATCCTGATGGAGCAGTTAATTCCAGAGGAGATGACATAGGAGGAGACTATTGTTCAATGCCATCATTCTTCGGAGGATGTACTTACTATATGCCAAGTGGTCCAGAATACGATGAATCAAAACAATATTACAGATTTACTGGAACTACAATGATTGAGTATACTCCTCAAAAAGGAGAGGAAAAAACAGAATATGTAATACCTGTTGGTTCTTCATCGTCTGGATTATATCATCCGGTAACAGTAAGCAGAAATCAAAGTATCGCAGGTTTATATGATGATGAAGGAAATTATCAAGAAAGTGGGACTTGTAGTAGTTATTCAGGATGTAATTACTATGAACTAATACAGTTCTATGATGAAAATGGTAATCCAAATGTAATAGAAGAAGACAGTGATTTATATTATTTAGTAACACGCGATACTAATATTGTTGTTCTAATGGGGAATAAAGATGGCAATTGGAATGCTAATAAACCATTTACTATAACAGGAATTAATAATGGAGAAGACTATAGTGACAGTAGATTAAATATAAATGGTAGAGCATTAACTGTAGAACAAGATGCTAGAATAGAATGGCTTGAAATCTACAGTAATATCAGAAGATCTACAAATGATAATGTTACTCCAGGTAGTAGTCAATCTTCAGGCGGAATCTATGGTAATTGGAACAACTTAAAAATTGGGCGAGGAATTAAAGAAACATCAGGTAGAGTAAATGCCACAACAGTAGTCGAAGGTAACAGTAATGGAACAGGTAGTGCTTCTAATTTAACCAGATATAAGTTAATTATAGAATCTGGGGTATATAATACTACCTCTGCAACTAATGGAGAAAGAAGTAGAACAATATATGTCGATGGAACCGTAATCTATGGAAATGATTATGATAGAATAACTAACAACAATGACAATTTAGATATTGTATTCTGTGCTTCTGGTAGTTGGGGAGATACTGTATATTCTTCTTCACAACAGAATGGAATTGCTCTACACACAATTGTAAAGAGTGGATCATTTGGAACTAATGAATATGATTACTCAACAGGAATATATATAGGTGGCCGTCAAGGTGGAACACACTATGCAGCAAGAGAAGCAATTATTGAAGGTGGAGATATTTATAACCTAATCGGTGGACCATTAACAGCTACAGGAAGAACAGATGTCAATGATACATATATTAATATCAAGGGAGGTACAATCGACGTTGTAATCGGTGGCGCCGGCGCCTCTGAAACCTATGGAAATAGAATTATTAACATGACTGACGGAACTGTAAATTACGGAGTCTTTGGTGGAAGTAATGGATATACCGGAGATGACTCTGGTTCATACAAAGGAACACTATCAGGTACAACATTTGTTTATATTGGTGGAAATGCCGTAGTTGGAAATGACCAATTAATAGAAAATGGAAGTAGTGAATTTGGTGTGAGCTCAGGAAACGTATTTGGTATTGGAAATGGAAATAGTGACTCTACACAAGTAGGTTCTGCTAACAGTTCTAATATCATTATTGATGGTAACGCTTTAATAAAGTCTAATGTCTATGGTGGAGGAAACTATGGAGCGACAGGATTAGTTCCATATCAAAATCAAAATGGAACCAAAGAGTCAACAACAAATATAAAAATTCTAGGCGGTACGATTGAAGGCTCTGTCTATGGTGGAGGTAATAATAACGGTTCAGGAGGAACAGCAACCTATCGTACATCAAACTGGGGTGGTGGTAGAACTTATACTACAACAGTAACGTCAACAATTAATATAGAAATGTATGGAGGAACTGTAGGAAACCTATATGGAGGTTCTAGAGTAAAAGGAACCGTATATGGTGATACTAATGTTTCTATTCTAGCTGGAAATGTATCAGAAGATGTTTATGGCGGAGGCGAAGGAGGATATCAAAGAAGTAGCGCTCCAGGAACCTTTGTTGAAAAAAATGTCAATGTAGTAATTGGAAATGAGACTAGTTCACCAACAATTACAGGTTCTGTTTATGGAGGAAGTGCTTATGGAACAGTAAATGGAACAAGTAATAACGGAAATGCTACCAATACATATAAAACAAATGTAATTGTAAATAATGGAATAGTAAAACAGTCAGTATTTGGTGGTGGTAAAGGTAGTAGTGAGTATACACCTAAAGTATATGGAGATATTACTGTAACAGTAAATAACGGAAATATTGCTAACGTATATGGTGGAAATGATGCTGCCGGAAGCCCTAGCAATGGAGATGTAGTTTATTTAAATAACGGAACTATTGGTAATGCTTTTGGTGGAGGAAATCAAACAGGGCAAACAACGACAAATATCTACCTTCAAGGAGCAACAATCACTAATAAATTATTTGGAGGTTCTAATGAATCTGGAGATGTTAGAACTACCAATGTTTTTATAACATCAGGAACTGCTGGAAATATCTATGGTGGTAATAATCTAGGAGGACAAACTACAACAGATAATGTAGAAATTACAGGAGGAACAATTACCGGAGATGTTTACGGCGGAGGAAGTCAAGCAGATGCTGAAAGTACAAACATATATCTTGGAGCTGCAACTATCAATAATGTTTATGGTGGTGGCGAAAGAGCTAGTGCTACTAGAACAGCCTCAGAAATAGAAGGAGCAACAATAGAAAACTTTTATGGAGGATCTAATGTCAGTGGAACAGTAAATACTGCAACAATTAATATGACAGATGGAAAAGTAGGAACTCTATATGGGGGAAATAATGCCGGAGGAACAACAAACACTGCAGATATTACTATCAATAACGGAACATTAAGTAATATCTACGGTGGAGGAAATCAAGCAACATCAACCACTACCACAATAAAAATAAATAATGGCAACATCACCAATATTTATGGTGGAGGAAATAATGCTGGATTGGATGCAACTAAAATTAGTGTAATAGCCGGAACAATTAATAATGTCTACGGAGGATCTAATCATTCTGGAAACGTTAGTGATTCTGAAATTGATATAAATGGAGGAACTCTAGGAAATGTTTATGGTGGAGGAAATGAGGCTCCTGTAGATATACCAAATATTAATATTGAAAATGCTAGTGTTAATAATGTTTATGGTGGAGGTAACATGGCCAATATTAATGGCGATACTAAAGTTACCATTACCAATAGTAATATTAATACTAATATCTATGGTGGAGGAAACTACGGAGCTATTTCTGGTAATACAGAAGTGTTAATTACTTCTAGTACAATCCTAGGAAGTGCCTATGGAGGAGGAAATGGATCGAGTGCTGTAGTAAATAGAAATACAGAAATTACTGTAGAAGGAAATACAGTAATCGGTTCTACTTCATCTAAAGCTCCACAACAAGGATGCCTATTTGGTGGAGGTAATGCAGCTGCAACAGGAACTGAAGCAAATAATAATTCTACTGCAACAGTAAATGTTGTTGGAGCTAGAATTTATGGCAATGTCTACGGAGGAGCAAATACATCTGTAGTATATGGAAAGACAGATACTAATATCGGAACCAATGCAGTTGGTAATAATGAATTAGAACAAACATCAATCAATATTGGTGGAACAGTCTTCGGTGGAGGAGAAGCAAATGCATCAGGAGATGAAGATTATGACTTCTCATTCATTTCCGTAACAGGAGCAATTGATATTGATATTGATGGAAAAGGATATCTAAATAATAATCATGACTTCATTATTTCAGGATCTATCTTTGGTTCAGGAAACGCTTCTTCTTCAAGTGGTACAAGTAATATCTATATTGCTAATCTTGGAACAAGAGATAAACCAAGTGAAAATATCTCTATTCAAAGAGCAAATAAAGTAGTACTAGATAACACAGTAATGGAATTAGAAGGAACAACAGATAGAACTAATGAATATTCAGATATTGAATATTCACTAAACAGAATTGATGAATTAAATATTAAAAATAATACAATGTTATTATTACAAAGAAATGCTAACTTACTTCAAAGTTTAAAGAGTACAGTAGATATCGATGGAACTGAAGAAAAAGCTGCTGTAATTATCAATGATGATACAAAAACAGTAACTAAAAATGTCGATAATCGTATTTATATGATGGCAAATAGAAACCTAAATATAACAACCAACGAAGCAGCAACAGAATATGGAGAAATAAGTGGTATGACATTCTTTGGAATGTATCAAAAGTATGGTAATGGTTCATTCTCTTATGGTCTATATGATGATGGAGTAAATTATGGAGATGCTGGAGACGCAGGTGATATTATTGTAGGAGGATCTTATGTATTAGGTCTTCATAAAGTAAATCATGATATCACAGTAGATGGTTTCTATAGTAACTTTATAAATGATGAATATACAGAAATATCTACACAATATATCAATCCAACACCACCAGACTCTAACTATTACATGTGGACAATAGGTATTTCAGCAATCAATTATTCATTTACTATGACCGCATCAAAATATTCTTCTTTAGGTACATACGAACTATCTATGAGAGAATTTTCTAAAGGAGATACAACATTTGAAGTAATTGGATTTAACTCTGAAGGCTTAACCCCGGGAGTAGGATTAATTGATTCTAATAACGTGCCCAAAATAGCTGACACAGAAGAAGATGCTAATAGTTTATTAGGTCTATCTATGAAAGCAGAAACAAGTGAGTGGACATCTTATGAGACAACAAAATTCTTAAGCGATAATGGAGGTAGCTATACGGGAGATGCTTCTTATAAAACAGATAGTCAAGCACTAGCACCATCTATGATGTTCTATTTATATCATGCAAAAAATATATCTCTGAACCAAGAGCTAGGAACTGTCGTTATTACAATGCAAGCATTAACACCAAAGAACGATATTGAATTTGATGTTCAATTAATCACTATAACAATTGACTTAGTGGCTAAAAATTATGATGACGGTAATGCTTACGATGCAAGCATTACATATGATAAAAAGTACGAAATGCCAGCGGCAACAAGTGTCCATATAACAAATCAAAGTCAATTCACTGCGTATTATGATTTATATGCGGAAGATACGTTTGATAATTTATATGGAAGAAACAACGATAACTATCATGCTTTAGTAACAGACTATGCATTACCAGTAGGAACACAAATTACGATGTTAGATTATAGTTCTCAAGAGGGAGTACCAGAGTACTATTACTATACAATATCAGAAGAAGATTATAATAAAGCTTTAGAGCAACTTGCGACAGATAATGAAATTACATATCGTATAAATAAATTTATTAAAATGGGTAGTACAGATCCAGATAACACTTATGATGAAAAAGCATCGAATAATCGGTACTATGATGATGAAAAAAATAGAACCATAGAGGAGTTCTTGTTTATCTTCGATTTCAAAGAAACAACTACAACAGGAAATAATTTAAATAAATATATGAGGTTTGAACTACGAAACAACGAGGATAGAACTGTTGTTACTGTATTAGGTATTAGACAAAACTATATGTATTTTAATATGTATGATAGTAGTAATATGGTATTACAACAAACTGTTAATTTTGACAATACAAATATTTATCCAGATACAGCAAGACATATTAACTATGAAACAGCAGTAACCTATGACCAAACTGCTAATCGTGAATCTATTATTAATACAAATTATGAATCAACTAGTATGGGGTTAAATATTACATTATTTGATAGTTCTGGAAATCAAGTAAGCTCCAGTATGCTAACTGGTACTAGTATTAGAGTAGATGGAGTAGAATATTTTGCAGATAGTGAAGGCGTATTTAGAATTAAACTGGCAGGAAAAGTATCAAACCTGAGAAAAGATGTATATTTCTTAACAGATGAATCCTTACCAGCAGGAAATTATAAAATGAGATTTCAACTATTCGCATCATCTGACGGCTTACATAATTCTGGAGGTCTACAAGAGACAACACAAGATATAGATGTAACAGTGGTCGCATCAGGGAATGCAATTGAAGTTAGTAGTGCAGATGAATATAAAGTGGTAGATGGTACGGCAAGAGTAAATGAGTTAGGAACTAGTGAAGAAAAATTAAAAGTAAATATCAATCAAAATTTAGCATCACCAAATTTACGTGTTAGTATATACAAACGAAATATAGATAATAAAGAAACAATAGTATATACAGAAGTTGATTTTAATCAATTGTTTAATGTCGGATTAGCAGTCCCACCAACACCAGGAACAACTTATGAGAGATTAGTTACAACCAACATCACTCCACAAACAACTCTGACTTGGCCTTATGCAGAAAATATGATTAGTGGAACATATAGAATTGTCTTAAAACTATATGATGGTAATCAATTAATTGATGAGGATAGAGAATATATTATTGTAAAAAAATAATTATATAAGTGCAAAAGGAGCAGAATTTATGCTCCTTTTTAGTTGAAAAAACAGAAGATATATGTTACCCTAAAATAGAATAGAAAATAGAAGTAGGTGGACAGATGAAAAGCTTTTTAAAAGGTTTATGGGGATTCGTAGAGATAGTAATTATTATTTATGTAATCTGTATAACAGCATGTTTATTAAGTACTAATAAATTTGGATTTACACAATTTGGAGATACAACACTATTAACAATTAGTGACCATATGGAACAATTCTTACCAGAATCCAAAGAGCATGACTTAATCATAGTAAAAGGTGGAGTAGAAGATATTGAAGTTGGAGACAAAATATACTATTATGCTACTGCTGATAATAAATATATAGTAAAAACTGCACACGTAAAAGAGATTGTATCACAAGACGGTTCAACTGCACTATATAAATTAGATGATAGTCAATCTTCCACAATCGCAACAACAAGAGTAATTGGTAAATATTCAGCAATTTATCATAACGTTGGTGGAGTATTAGATATGTTAGAATCTAAACTTGGTTTCTTATTATTAGTAATACTACCAATATTATTAATCTTTATGTATCAAATATATGCTTTGATCATTGTAATTAAATACGGCGATGAAGAAGAACTAGAAAAAGAAGAAAAGAAACATCCAAAGAAAAAAATTGAAACAAGAAAAGAAACAAAAAAAGAAGAAAACGATGAGATTGAATTATTATAAATAGTTTAATCTTTTTTCTTTAGGAAAGAAAAAGGTTATGATATAATAATAATGGAAAGGTAGCGGTAAATATGATAAAGAAGAGAAAAAGATTAATCATAATTTTATTGGTTATTATTGCATGTTTTATCTATTTACACACAAATAGTACCTACACATCTTATGAATCAGAAGTAGAAGGAAGAGTAGAAAGTGAAGTTGCAGACTGGAAAATAAAAGTAAATAACACATTGATTACAGGGGAAAACAATCAAGAAATCGATATTGATACAATAAACTGGGAAACAGACCATACCATGGAAGGAACAGCATCCCCTGGTACAAAAGGTACAATTACAATAACACTAGATCCAACAACTACGGAAGTACCATTTGATTATACATTAACAATTATTGATCACACGATAAATCCTGATAAGATTTTAACAGTAATAGGAGTAGAAAATACATTAACTCCATTAGTAAAAGAAAATAACACTTATCAAGGAACAATGACTCTAGATGATATAAAGAGTGGTAAAACAGACACTATAAAAATACATGCTTTCTGGGATGATGGTGGAGAAGATATTGAAGTAAATCCAGATGAAGAAACACAAAGCATTGATATGATAGAAATTAATTTTAAAGCTAGTCAGAAAAAGTAAGGTGAAAGAAATGGCCAAAAAACTGAAAATATTAGATAAATTAAAAAAAGAAAACATTTCATACTATGAAGAAAAGAAAAGATTACTAATCGTCGTTTTAGGCTTATTTTTATTAATTATAGTAGCTGTAAAACTATTTCAAATAGCTTACGCTTCTTATGAATCAGAAGCTAAGTTAAACGCTAATATCAATAAAGCATTATATATCTTAGAAGAAGGTGGCATGGATTTTAATATTGATTTAAATAAAATAGAACCATCTGATAAACCATATGTATATAAATTCAGTATCTCTAATTATAAGGGAAATAAACACAGTCAAGTAGATATTGAATATAAAATAGATTTTAAAACTACGACTAATTTACCCTTAACTTATAAGTTATATAGAAATGAAAATTATGATGACGCAGGAGCAACAAATTTATTTGCTGAAGCTAAGGTAATCCAAGATGTAGACGGAGCCTGGTATAATAGCCTAGAAGGAAAAGAAAAATATGTACTCCCATATACCGAAGATAAAACAGATATATATACATTAGTAGTATATTTTCCACAAGAGTATAAAACAAATGCAGAATATGCAGACAATATAGAAAATATAGAGGTAGCAATTATTTCAAACCAAGTAACAGATTAGAGGTGTAGGTATGGATTTTATAAGAGAACATAAAAAATTAAGCATACTAATCTTAGTAATAGCAATTTTAGTTCTATTATTTGGAACTACTTTTGCTCGCTATATCTACAATATTGTGCATAATCACATCTTAGAAAGTAATGAGTTTTATTTTAACAGTACAGTATTAGCAATGAACGGAAAACAGTATAAAATTAGCAACTGGGATGGAGTAAATAATTATGTTTTGACAGTTGATGTAAATAATAAAAAGAATGCGTTAAAATCTACGACCAGTGATATTACATATAATATTGAAGTTAGTTGTCCAGATACAGTAACTTGTACACTTAGTAAAACAAATGGAGTAGTCTATAAAACATCTGGAACAGATAGCTATCAAATAACGGTAGTTCCAAAAGAAGAATTTCGTGAAGGAGACGAAGTAGAAGTAACAACAAGAGCTAAGTCAACTGCCCCTTATGAAAAAGAATTATCTGCAACTTATACAATAGGAGTTGAAACAAGTAATTTTTCTTACAATATCGAAGATGCGGTAGGAGATAAATACTTCACTTTAAATTTAACAAATACCGCAACATTCTATGAAGTAGAAAAAGCATTTTCAGATTACGAAGTAGGAGATAGACTAACGCCTGAAGAGTATCTTGCATTAACAGATACAGAAAAAGAAAAATGCTTTTCTGCAAAAGTTATCGTTTCATTTAAACCTAAAAAAATTTATTTAGATATGACTAACAAAAATTATCTTCATAGAATACCAAATAGTGAAAACACAGAAAATGTAAATGGCTATGCACATATTAATGAATTTAGTTTTAAAATGGATAGTTCATCAAGTGAAAAGATAATGTTTTATAAACAAGATCCTAAGTTAGATTATACTTATCCAATTGTAAATGAGAAATCAATTATTACAGTAAGAGTAAAAACTGCAGATTAAAGATAGGAAAGAAAGAAAAAGTATGCTATAATTTACCTAGCATAAGATAAGGAGGGAAAAAGATGACCAAAAATTTAATCACAAGATATCTTGAACATAAAAAGAAATGTTTAACCTCCTATGCCTTATCTTTATTTATTGATACAGAATACAAAAACTTTGAAGTAGAATGCTTAAAAAAATATATAAACAACTATGTGGAAGTATTTTATCATGGTCAATTTGAAACCCTAGGAGATGGAGTCATTCCAGATAGAAATGCCATAGAAATAGAGCAAGAAGGAATGCGTTTAGAATTACTAGATGAATTGCAAGTAAGGGAAATAATAGAAAGTAATGCTAGTTTTGTTAGAAAAAAAGAAATGATAAACATCACTAAAGAATATGCAAAGGCTATTATTACATTTGATCAAAAGAAAGTAACAGAACAAAATGCAGAAGAAGTGATAATAAATATAACGACAGACCTAAGTAAAAAGCTACCAGTATTACAAACTGCTATCAAAACCTGGCTCAGAAAATATAAAGAAGAACAAAAAATCATAACTAAATTATTAGAAGAAAAGAAAAGTTTTGTATTAAATCAAGTTCCATATCAAGAAAATTTATGGGAAACGGCTCTTTTAATACAAGTAAAACAAATAAATATGTATAAACATAGTTTAGTAAAAAGAGTAGATGAAGAGTTAAAAGTAGAAAAAGAAAAACTAAAAGTAATAATTATGATTCTAAATCAAATAGTTTTAAGAGCAATTTGCAGAAAAGAAAAAATAGGCAATTACATGATTCCTATCAAAGAAAAACTTTGGCAAGAAAAAGATGTTATAGAAGAACTATTTGATTTATTAGATGATAAAAATTTAAAAGACCACATCTTTTTGGGTATTAGTTATAATATATTAACTAGTAGTAAACGATTACAAGAGAAGAAAAAAGAGGGGTATCATTTTGCTTGCTACCAAGACTTCACACATATTTTAGATGTTTCTACTAAAATTGATACTATTGATACATCAAACTTATTTGATTACTTAATGGTAACTGGATATAAAGCAAAAGATGCTAGTATTATAGAAAAGGAAGAGCTTAGCACAATCAAGAAGATATTTTTTAGAAAGGCTGGATAAGTAGTATGGAGACATTTATCAGATTTTTATATGAATTTATGTCTGTATTTTTTGATGGACTATTTACAATTTTTAAAGGAATAGCATCAGGCTTTATGCAGATGTTTAATTTCAGTGAATATTTATATATTATCCAATTTTATAAGAATGATTTTAAAGTATCAGAATGGATTTTAGTAATTGTCGCAATTGTAGTTTTAGCAATATTACTATCACTAATTATAGTTTTACTATGGCTAGTCATTAGAAAATATATAAGATTTAGAAAAACCCTAGTAGAACAAGAATCTATGTTAAATGAAATAGGGGAACTAAACCAAAAAGTAGCAAGCCTTGTAAAAGAAAAAGAAGATATTTTAGCTATGAAAGTTTCTCAATTAGGATTAAAACCTGATGAAGCTAACATAATTAGTGAAGAAGAAAATCCTAAAAAAGAAGGAGAAGATCCTACACTTGATGAGGATGAAAGTAAATATCGTTTCTCTAAATTACATGCAATTGATTTACAATTTAGAGATTATAAAGTACAAGTATATAACAACACATTCACACTAGAAGAATTAGTAGAAGAGTTTAGAAACTTTGCTGCATCAAAATTAAAGTTATATTATACAACTAAGATGATACGATTATTTATATCAGCTTTATCAGCAACAAAACTTGTAATTCTACAAGGTATCTCTGGTACAGGTAAAACATCCCTTGCTTATGCCTGGGGAAAATTCATCAAAAGAGATGCAATTATCGCATCAGTACAACCATCATGGAGAGACCGTACTGAATTATTTGGATATTTCAATGAGTTTACTAAAAAGTTCAACGAAACTGACGTATTAAAAGGAATGTATATTGCGGGATATACGGACGATGTATACGTAACAGTACTAGATGAAATGAATATTGCTCGTGTCGAGTATTATTTTGCCGAGATGTTATCTATTCTAGAAATGCCATCTCGTGATGAATGGGTAATTGAATTAGTTCCTAGTAGCTGGGATACGGATCCAAAGAAATTAAAAAATGGTAAATTACAAATTCCAGGCAATATGTGGTATATCGGTACAATCAATAACGATGATTCAACTTTCGCTGTAACAGATAAAGTATACGACCGTGCAATGCCAATCGATATTAATGATAAAGGACAACCATTTACACCAGTGGAGACAGAAGCGATGAATATTAATAGTTCTTATTTAGAAGGACTATTTGCAGAAGCAAAACAAAAACACCCATTATCAGAAGAAATGGAACAAAAAATCAGTGAGATGGATGACTATGTAATTAAACATTTCCGTATTGCTTTTGGTAACCGTATTGTGAAACAAATGCGAGATTTTGTCGCAACCTATGTAGAATGCGGCGGAACAGAAGTAGACGGAGTAGACTATTATATTGCTAGAAAAATATTAAGAAAATTTGAACAATTAAACTTAGCCTATATCAGAGATGAGATTGATGGATTTGTAGAGTATTTAAATAAATCTTTCGGTAAAGATAACTTTACGGAATGTAAAGAATATTTATTAAGACTTAAGAAATTAGTATAGTAAAGAAAAGGAGTGAAAGTATGGAAAAAGAAGAACAAGAAGTATATGATGATTCAATAAATCAAGACTCTTTTCTAGATAATATGAACTCTATACTTTCCGTAAAAACAGACTATGAAAGAAGAGAATATGATTACGAATGGATTGATATCATCGATGAAGCTCTTCCATACATTGATAACATTTTAAGGAATCCTAAACGCTTTATTATCAACGAAGAAGAAGTAGTACAAGTAGAAAAATCGAAAAAAGTAACAGTAGAAAGTATTATTCATTTAACTCAGCATACTAACTATATTCAAAAAATTGAAGATAATGGTGATGTAAAGCCATCTAAAATCCTAAACATTAATAAAGAAGAAAGTCTAGACACTTATGAAAATAGATTTGTTTATACACTAATTAATAATGTTAGAACTTTCTTTGAAAAAAGAAAAAAAGAAACAGGAGTTTTCTCTTATTTTAAAGATAGAAAGAACTTAAAGTTTGAAGCTAATACAATTATTGATACAGAAGAAGTAGCAATCTCTCTAGATATTTCTTCGCATAATGAAGTAAAATTAAATGGCAAGGAAAACAGTGGTGAAGAAACTGTTGCTGAAAGACTAAAAAGAATCAAAATCCAATTAGATGGATTTACTATGTCTGAATTAATGCAAACCTTGTCAAAACAACATGTTGCACCAGTAAGATCCCCAATTAGAAAAACAAATGTTATTTTAAAAAATCCTAATTTCCAAAAAGCAGAAGCTTTATGGAATTATATTCAAATGTATGAAGAAAAAGATAAAAATGAAAATGAACACAAAGACTATTATGATGAAAGTGGGTTAAAAGAATCCTATAATCAAGCATTTTTATCTTTGTATTTAGCAAATAGAAGTTTAAATCACAAAGCACAACCTATAACAGAGGAAAAAATGCTTGGGCAAACAATGGCTCGTCTAATTGATAATATTTTAGACAGTAATTATGAAATAACAGAACAAGAAATTAAAGATTTGTTTAATAAACAATTAAAGCTAATAAAAGCTGCAAATGAAGAAAAAAAGCGTAAAATTAGAAAACTTTTATTAGATAAATTAGAAAATGAAGAAAATGAATTTATGAAAGATTGGAGTATCCTAGAGGAGACGAGTATATGTTAAGAAAAATATTAGATAGTAAATATTTTCAAATCCCATACAGGATTATTAAAACAATAATTTTCTTAATTTTAGTTCTATATGTAGCTTTTATTGTTATACAACGTGTATCCGGTAATCAAAGCGTTTTTGGATATAGAATATTCACTGTCGCAACGGGATCTATGGTACCGGATTATAACGTTAATGATGTACTAGCAATTAAAGAAGTAAATCATGATGAGCTAAAAATAGGGGATGACATTACTTATCTAGGAACAAAACAGGATGTTAATGGAAAAATTGTAACCCATAGAATCATCGATATAGAAATGAAAGATGGCAAAAAGGTATATTTAACAAAAGGAATCAACAATGAAGTAGAAGATCCTACCATAGAAGATAACCAAATTTATGGAAAAGTAGTAGGAAAAATTCCAATTGTAACTGAAATAAACCACATAATAAAAAATCAATATGGCTTTTTCTTCCTAATTTTTCTACCACTAGTAATAGTTATATTTTTGGAGATTGCAGATACCGTAACAGAAATAAAACGTGATAAACAAGAAAAGGACGAGAAAGAAGCTGAAGAAAATGAGAAAATTGATAAAGATGGAGAAGAAATTATCTGATAATACCGATGCATTATTAGAAAGAAGAAAAGCACGAAGGAAAGTGGTTTTTCGTAGTGTTTTATTAGTAGCCTTCTTATTAATTATAAACACATTTGCATGGTTTACTTATATTTCTAAAGCAGGGGTTACCTTAAGTGGAAGTGTTGTTAACTGGGATGTAACTTTCTTAGAAGAAACTAATGTAATTAAAGAAATAGATATAGATATTACTGATATGAAGCCAGGAATGGTTCCTTTTGAAAAAGAAATTGTAATTAATAATGGCGGAGATATTGATGCCAAATTAAACTACAGAGTAGAATCTCTTACTCTACTTGGACAAGAACTATTACAAGATAATCAAGATGAAACAATAGGTAGTATTAAGAATGATTATCCATTCAAGTTAGAATTATCATCATCTTCAGACATAATTCCAGTAAAAGGTTCAGCAAATGTTAAAATAGGATTAAACTGGGACTATGAAGCGGATGAATATTATAAACTAAATAATTTATACACATATGATCCAGGTGTATATTACTACACCCTAGTAGGAAGTATATATCAAGTAGATAATACAGTAACGGAAGAAAATTTCGCAACTAAAATAGCTAATGGATTATATCTAGAAAAAGATGATGCTGATAGCTACTGGGGATATAGTTGTGGAAAATATGAAAATGATACAGGAAAATCTTGCCTCCACATGAGGTTAATATTGAATGTTACGCAAGCAAATTAAAAGGAGGGAATTCGATTATAATACCTTTAAAGTTCACACTAAATAAAAAGAACCAAAATATGGTAAAATTTATTTAGAAAGAACTTTGGAGGTATTTTTTTCATGGGAAAACATAAAAAATGGACTTTAGAACAGAAAACTAAAATTGTAAAAGAATTTAAAAAAGGTGCCAGTATTTCATATTTGAATAATAAATATGGAATATCTGGTATGGGAACTGTAAGTAGATGGAACTAAGAATATGATAAGGGAATTCTAGCAAAAGATAATCGTGGTAAGAAAAAATCACAAAGAGAAATCGAGGATATTGATATATTAAAAAAATCTTATGCTCTTCTGATGGAAATCCGTTCTCAGCAACGCAAATAGAAAAATATCAAATCATTGATAGATTAAAGATGGAATATCCTATATCTAGAATATGCAAGGTATTAAATATTAAAAGAAGAAGTTATTACAAATGGGAAAAAGCTGGAAAACCAATAGCTAATAACTTTAATAAAAAAATTGCCGACATAATTTCAGAAGAGCATAAAAGTGTGAAAGGAATATATGGAACAATAAGGCTAAAACATCATATTCAAAATAAATATAAGAAAGAAGGTCTAATATTAAATCATAAATTAATTCGCAGATATAAACATATTTTGGGTTTAAAAACAATAAAACGAACTAAAAAAAAGATTATCTGCGTCCAAGGCAAAAGAAAAGAACCTTACGAATAAGGCTCCATATCTAATTGAATGTAACTTTGATTCAGATGCACCCAACAAAAAATTTTCATCTGATGTAAGCTATATCAAATGTAAAGATGGAACTCTTTACTTGTCAGCCATTAAAGATTACTTCAATACTGAAATTGTATCATTTTCTATGTCAAATTTCAATGATGTATCTTTAATAAGAGAAAGTTATAAAGATTTAAAACCCGATAAAGACTCTATTGTAAATACAGATCAAGGATTAGTTTACTTTGCCTATGAATATATAGAATTAGCAAAGGAAAAAGGTTTTATTAGAAGCATGTCACATCGAGGGCATTGTTGGGAAAACTGTCCAATAGAAAATTGGTTTATGCAATTAAAACATGAATGGTTATGTCAATTTAACAACCTTACAAGAAAAGAAGCAAAAGAAGAAATAAAAAAATACGTTCATTGGTATAACAACGAACGTATACAAAAGAGACTTGGATATTTATTACCTGTACAATACAGCCTTAAATATTCATAAAATTAATCTTTTTATTTAGTGAGTACTTGACAGGTACTATTATCTTCTTTCCCCCTTTTTATTGATTCATTTGAGAAAAATGTAGTGTAACTTTCATTAAAGCCTTACTATCATTATCAATACCAGCAGAAGTATCTGCTTGATTATCCATAGTACCAGTCTCATCATCCCAAGCTAAATATATTTTAAAAATAGTAGATTTTGTATTTTTAGGAATTTGTCTCACAATACCAGTATCAGGGGAATACTGTAATCGATTTTCTGTATCAGTAGGATTAATTTCATAAGAAAAGGTTTTTAAATCACTAATAGTAGAGTCTTGAGAAACATCAGAAAAGATACTACATTCAAAAGGAACATCTACCTCACTTGCATCAATAGTAATCATATAATAGCCTTCGCTTCCTGGGGCAATAACACCTTCTTTATTATACTGACTTTCTGGAAATGTTGGAGTGATTGTTGTAGTAAGAGTTTTTTTATTAGCAATGTCTTCGTTATTTACCCTAATATTCCACTGAGCGATATCAGCAGAAACATCTCCCGATGCTGCCCGACGATATCTAGCGTAAGAAGATTGAAATAAATAGATTAATGAACAAGAAACTATTACTAAAAATAATATGACAAATCGCAAATCTTTTTTTTTATTTACTTTCATAAGACACCTACCTTATAAATAAATTTTAACACAAATGGATAAATTATCAAAGACTAATACGTGTCAAAATAATAAACTAATATCAAAAACATTTTTCAAATAAATAAAACTATGATATATTCATAATAAGGATGTGAACATATGAAAAAAATGTATTTAATGATTGGATTAGGCTTTGCCACTTTATTATTAACAGGATGTAATGGAAACGTTACTAGAAATTTAAGACATGCAGGTTTCAATTTATCTTCAGAAGAGTTTACCTGTAGTACCCTACTACCAGCAAGCAAAGATACGAAACCAACAGATACCCTTCTTTATAGTAATGGTTCATATGCTATTACAGATGATGGAAAACTATACGAATTATCTTTATCACAACCGTATAGTAACAATGAGAATTGTAAAAAAATTAGTTTTTCTGTTAAAATAACAGCATATATGGATGATAGCATTTTAAAAGGAGAAGATAATAAGTTCTATTATGCACCAGGTACGACAAATACATCTCCATTAACAGAAGTAACAGCAAATGATAGTAATTACCAACTATACACTTTATTACTAGGAAGTGCACAAGTAAAAAAAGTAATTACCGTAGATTCTAATGCCGGAATTTATTATGTATTAGAAGATGATGGAAATGTCTATCAATATACAATAACAAGACAAGATTATAATTCTCCATATACATTATCAGAGAAAAAAACAGTCTATGAAAAAAGTAAATATGGAGAAATTATCGACTTTAACTATGCTGGAGAAAGTTCAACTACATATATAAAAACAAAAACAAAACTTTACCGCATGCAAGCAACAAATGCAGAAGAATGCTCAAAATATGCAGATGTAGCTTGTAAATACAAAATGAAATATGATGAGACATTAACTGAATATTATAATAATAATAAAATTATATATTATGGTCCAAGTATTATACTTACAGATTATGGTAAACAGTTTACTCCATAAACAAAAGAAAAAAAGCCTTGATAGATAAGGCTTTTTTTTGACTTTTATAAAGAAATATGATAAAATAAAGCACTAAGAAATTATAGGTGTAATTATTATAAAATAAAAGGAGAAACTATGGAAGAATTAAAAGAAAAAAGAAGAAATAACCCATTTATAAGTAATTTAAACAAGAAAGATGTAAATCACTTTACTTCTGATATAGGCTTATTTTTAAGAAGAAAATGTGATGTTCCCTACAAGTTAGTAGCCCATGAATTATGTGGAATTCATGTCATAAAACCAACAACTCCATCAGTTTTATCGGATGAAGAATATTTTGCTAATCTTTCAGAAGATAAAATCCCACTATCATATTATCCTTTGGAAGAAAAAAAACATAATGTAATTGTGGAAAGATATCCAAAGCTAAATAAGAATGAGCCATATATATTTGTCTGTAATCACACTTGTCCAGAAGATATAGAAACAATTTTAAATGTATTAGATAGAAATGCTTATTTAGTCCTTGGATCAGTAAAGACCTTACGAGAAGAAGCAGATGGGTATTTAGTCTGGTTAAATGGGACTATTCCTTTTGATATTTCCAAAGAAGAAGAGAGAGCATCTGTAATCCCTAAGGCTGATCGAGTATTAAAAACAAATAGTATTTTAATATTTCCTGAAGCTTCACATAACTTAGATCCTAATAAGCTAGTTAATCACTTATTTGATGGACCAGTAAATATGGCCTTAAACACGAATCGCAAAATAGTCTTAGTAAGTCTAGTCAGAGATATTAATCAAAATGTATCATTTGTAGATGTAAGTAATCCTATAGATATAAATGCTTTAAATGAAGAACTAGATAAAAAATATCAAGCATTAAAAGGAAATTTATCAGTACAAGAATATACCAAGAAAAAAATAAAAACGATAACTGCACAACTGAGAGATGGTATGGCATCAGGAGTAATGAATATTCTATTAAGACATAATCAGCCATTAGAAAGAAAAAAATATAAAGATATAGAAGCTTATCTTAGAACGTTGAAAGTACGTGATTCCTTTGAGAAGCTTCATTGGAATGAGAACGATGATTTTGCAGGAGAATTCCAAACGAAAAAAAATCCGCAAGAGGAAGAGTATAAAAGAGTAGTAGAAGATATAGCAGCTTTAGCACTATCTGGAAAAGAGGTCGGCTTTGATCAAAGTGGTTGGGTAGAATTAGCAAAAGATTTAGAAAATAAAAATATCCCGCATGTCATGGAAGAGCATGCTAAACAATTAAAAAAGTTAAAAGTAAACAAATAAATTCAGAATGCATTGCCAAAATAAATAATTTTTATTAATATATAATAAGAGGTGGCATGTCATGATAGAGTTTCAAATACCCTTTGTTTGTTTAATCTTTACAATACTAATTTCTATAATATTTTTTACAAAAAAGAAAATAAATTTAGAAGAAAACTATTATTACAAAAATATTTTAATATTTACATTATTAGTAAATTCAACAAATTTTATTTCACACTATTTAGCTAGCATTTTTGCCCAAGGCCATATTACAGAAGGATTTGCTACTGTATTTTCCAATATCAATAAATTAGGATCATTATTTATTGTAATAATAACAACCAATATCTTATCCTATATTTTGTATATCAGTTTTCCAAAATATAGAGACAAATTTAAAAGAAACAAGATTATTAATTATATTTCCTACATCATAATAGGTATTATTATATTTTTATTAGAATTTAATGTATATCAGGTGGGCGGAATAACCAGTGGTGAAGGTTCATCAGTTACTTTTACTTTTGCTCTTGTTTTTATAGATTTATTGATTGCTCTTATAGTAGCACTATTAAATATTAAAAAGTATGATAAAAGATATTATGCTATTTACTTTATTATTCCTGTAATCTTTTTACTTGGTATTTTCGTTTTATTTCATCCGCAATTTAATATATATGATTTAATATTAAGTCTATTATGTTATTTAATGTATTTTACGATAGAGAATCCAGATGCAAAAATGATTCAGAAATTAAATTCAGCAAAAGAGGAAGCAGAGCGTGCGAATCGTGCCAAAAGCGACTTTTTATCAAGTATGTCCCACGAAATTCGTACCCCGCTAAATGCAATTGTGGGACTATCAGAAGATGCTAGAGATAATAAAGAATGTCCAGAAAGTATGAAAGAAGATTTGGAAGATATCGTATCAGCATCAAAAACACTATTAGAAATTGTCGGTAATATTATGGACATTAACAAAATAGAAAATAATAAACTAAAAATCACAGAAGTGACTTATAATCCAAAAGAAGAAATTGAAACAATAGGTAGAGTAGAACAAACAAGAATAGGAACTAAACCAATTGATTACTGCATTCGAATTGCAGATGATATTCCATATCTTTTAATAGGAGATAAAATTCATATAAAACAAATTATAAACAATTTATTATCGAATGCAATAAAGTATACAGAAGAAGGCTTTGTAGAATTAAATGCAAGATGTATAAATAAAGAAGATGATTGTTTATTGATCATTACTGTAAGAGACAGTGGTAGAGGAATAAAAGCAGAAAACATTAATAAATTATTTACTAAGTTTGAAAGACTTGATATAGAAAGAAATACAACAGTAGAAGGAACAGGACTTGGTTTAGCAATTACAAAAAAATTAGTAGACTTAATGGGTGGGAAAATAAATGTAGAAAGCAGATATAAAGAAGGTTCTATTTTTATGGTACAGATTCCACAAAAAATAAAGCAGAAAGTAAAGATAAAGAATACAGAAACAGAGTTACCAACAGCAAATAAAAAGATAGATATCAAAGGTAAAAAAATACTAGTAGTGGATGACAATAAATTAAATATAAAAGTGGCTAGAAAAAGTTTAGATGCACTTGGCGCTGATATGGATGAGTGTTATAGTGGACAAGAATGTATAGACAGAGTAAAAGCAGGGCAACATTATGATGCTATCTTAATGGATATTATGATGCCAGAGATGGATGGAGTGACAGCCTTAAAAGAGTTAAGAAAAATAGAAGGAATTACAGTACCAGTAATTGCAGTAACAGCCGACGCTATTGCTGGTTCAGAAGAAAAATACTTAGAAGAAGGGTTTACAGATTATATATCCAAACCATTTACCAAAGATCAAATAGAAGAAAAGCTAAGAAAAATATTGGAGAAAAATAATGTAGAAATTTTATAACAAGAGGTGACAGTATGAAAATTGCTGAAAATTGGAAAGATTATGAGTTGATTGCTACATCACGAGGACAAAAGTTAGAGCGCTGGGGTGATATTTATTTATTAAGACCAGACCCTCAAGTTATCTGGGACGAAGGAGACTTACTAGAAAAATATCATTCTAAGATTCATGCCGTATATCATAGAAGTAATAAAGGTGGAGGTGCTTGGGAAAACTTAAAGCAAATGCCTTCATCATGGGAAATTAATTACAAAGAGTTAACATTTAATATAAAGCAAATGGGATTTAAACATACTGGATTATTCCCAGAACAAGCTGTAAATTGGGACTTTATGATAGAAAAAATAAAAAAAGAAAATCGTAAAATAAAAGTATTAAATTTATTTGCGTATACTGGAGGTGCAACAGTTGCTTGTCTTTCGGCAGGTGCTGCAGTAACTCATGTAGATGCTTCTCGTGGTATGGTAGACTGGTGTAAAGAAAATGTAAAAGACAGCGGCTATGAGCAAGCAGAAATAAGATATCTAGTAGATGATGTAATAAAATTTGTCAAGAGAGAAATTAGAAGAGGAAATCAATATGATGCAATTATCATGGATCCTCCAAGTTATGGAAGAGGAGCTAACAAAGAAATATGGGATATTGAAAAAAATCTAAACTATTTGGTATCACTATGTACTGAAATATTGTCAGAAAATCCTTTGTTCTTTTTAATTAACTCATATACAACAGGTTTATCATCAACAGTATTAAAAAATATTTTAACACTTACTGTGGACAAACATAAAAAAGGAAAAATCACCTGTGGAGAAATAGGGTTAAAAGGAACACAAGACAATTTGGTTTTACCTTGTGGAATTTATGGAAGATGGGAAAAAGACGATGAAAATTAATGTTCTATATGAAGATAATCACGTACTAGTAGTAGAAAAGCCAATGAACATGTTGAGCCAAGGAGATAGTACAAAAGATGAAGACTTATTAACTTTAGTAAAAGAGTATATTAAAGAAAAATACCACAAACCAGGAAATGTCTATGCGGGGTTAGTCCATAGATTGGATCGACCAGTAGGAGGAATCATGGTCTTTGCAAAAACTTCAAAGGCAGCGTCCAGATTATCACAGGAAATAGTAGATCATAAAATAAAAAAATACTACTTGGCAATTGTAAATGGAATAATCAAAGAAAAAAGAGGAACATATCATGACAAAATAAAACGTCTTTCTAACGGAAATAGTGTTGTTAGCAAGGATGGAAAAGAAGCTGTCCTTGACTATGAAGTATTAGAAAAAAATAAAGAACAAAACAAAACTTTAGTAAGGATTTCTCTAAAAACAGGAAGACACCATCAAATAAGAGTACAATTTGCTAGTCACCATCACCCATTATGCGGAGATCAACGCTATGGAAAAGAAGATAAAACACAAATTGCTCTTTATGCCTATCAATTAGAATTTATCCACCCAACTACAAAAAAACAAATGGTATTTCAGCTATTACCACCGAAAATCGATCATTGGACAGAATTTACAGTGTCAAAATATGTACAATAGATAAAATGTTTGCAATTGCAAATTTTTTTTGTTATCATAATATTAGAATAAAAAGTAGAGGGAGTCGATATCATATGAATTTTAGTCTAGACTGGTTTTTATCAATACCAGGATTATTAATTACTGGAGGAGTTTTATTATTATTAATAGCTCTAATTATTTTAATTGTAACAAGTAGGAAAAAGAAAGATAAAAATGATAGTACTGCAGCTACCGAACCTGCACAAGCTACCGCTGCAACCTCACCTGAGGCTCCAGCAACACCAGCAGTAAATAGTAATGGAGCAGTTCCTGAAATGAATTCTCCAGCCATGTCTACAGGAACAATTATGGATATACCGGCTCCAGTTGGAACAGGACAGAATATAGATCCAAATGCAAATATGAACAATGCTATGCCAATGTCAATGCCAACAACTGAACCAGTAGTACCAGTAGACCCAATGGCAGCACCAACGGTACAGGCAACTCCAGAAATGGCACAAACTATGGGAATAAATGAAATGCCAGCAGTAGCTCCAGTTGCTCCAACAATGGAGACACCTGTAACGCCAGCAGTAGAACCAGTTGCCCCAGCAATGGAGACACCTGT